>Ga0335074_10002793_pt1 | contig 23784 bp, 17 predicted proteins | sample Lox_Sample_23_FD_206715 | JGI IMG/M metagenome (GOLD analysis project Ga0335074, IMG submission 206715) | Soil microbial communities from Loxahatchee National Wildlife Refuge, Florida, United States - Lox_Sample_2.3 | ecosystem: Environmental > Terrestrial > Soil > Wetlands | place: USA...
CCGCCGGGGACGGCGTGCTGTGGGAAAACGATCTGCCAAGTCATTATCCGTGATCAGAAACGGGGGAATTCTATGGAAGCTGGGGCCAAGGTCGGGGTCATCTTCGGTGGGCCAGGGCCAGAACACGACGTGTCGGTCCTGACCGGCCTGCAGGCCGAGCGGTGCCTGAACGACAACGGCGCCCGGGCCACCGGCGTCTACTGGGGCAAGGACGGGGACTTCTACGACGTCGGCGCCGGCCTCGAGGCGACGGGCTTCCGCGACGGCGTTCCGGCTGGTGCCGAGCCTCTGGCCGTTCGCCTGGGCCAGGAGCCGGGCTTTTACCGCAATCGCAAACTTGGCCGGCCCGCTGCCGTCCCGTTCGAGGTAGTCATCAACTGCTGTCATGGGGCGCCAGGCGAGTGTGGCCGCCTGCAGGGACTGCTGGACCTGATGCGGGTGCCCTACACCGGCCCGAGCCAGCCCGGGGCGGCGCTTGGCATGGACAAGCTTGCGTTCGCCGCCGTCGCCGAGCAGGCCGGGGTCAGCGCCATCCCGAGACTGGACCTGGCCACAGCCGATGAGCCGGCCCTGGGGGCGCTGGGCACGCCCCTCATCGTGAAGCCCCGTTACGGCGGGTCGTCGATCGGAGTCGAGCTGGTGGACGATCTGCAGAGCGCGCGGGCGCTGGTCCGGTCGAGCCCGCTGTACGCGTCTGGCGCTCTGGCCGAGCCCTTCCTGAAGGGCTGGTTCGACATCAACATCGCCGTCCGGACCTGGCCGGAGCAGCAGCTGTCCCCGATCGAGCGGCCGATCAGGCGCTCCGGGCCGCTGCTGTCGTACGAGGACAAGTACGTACCGGACGAGGGGATGGCCGGCGCCGCGCGTGAGCTGCCGGCCAAGGTCGCGCCCGAGGTGGCCGCGACCGTGGTCAGCCAGGCATCGCTGATCGCGGAGGTGGCCGGGCTGCGCGGGGTCGCCCGGCTCGACTTCATGACCGATGGGGCCAACGTGCTGGTGAACGAGCTCAACACGATTCCGGGTTCCCTGGCGCGGTATCTGTGGATAGCCCCGGAGATACCGTTCATCAGGCAGCTCACCGACCTTATCGATGAGGCCCTGGCCCGGCTGGCCTACCAGCCCGTGTTCACCGGCGCGGACGGGCGGCTGCTGCGCACCGCCGCGTCGGTGGCCGCCAAGCTGGCCTGAGCCGCGGCCTGGCTACTGCCAGGCGAATACCGGCTGCTCGAAGTGCGCCACCCGGGTGGCGCGGCCGTGCAGCCCGGCCTGGCAGAACTGGTAGATGACCGCGGCTGTCGGCGCGTGCAGCCACCGGTCAAGGATCGGCAGCTGGATGACCGGCGCCGGGGACTCAGGGATGCTCAGCAGCCGGGGCTCGACGTCGAAGTCGGCCACCGGGATCACGTAGATCTGGGCGACCTCGGTGGCCGGCCCGCGCATGGCCGGGCTGACCGGGCCGCCCCACACCACCACCGGGGTGATCAGGTAGCCCGACCGGGTGGGGTAGTCGTCGAGCACGCCGAGGACGTCGCCCGGAGCGGCCCGCACGCCGGTTTCCTCGTGCAGTTCGCGAAGCGCCGCGTCCGTGGCGGACTCCCCGGCCTCTCGGCGCCCGCCGGGAAGCGCCCACTGGCCGGCGTGCGAACGCAGGGTCGGCGCCCTCCTGGTGATCAGCAGGCAGCACGCGCCGGTGCCCGGCTGGGCCACCACGCAGACGGCGACCGACGCGGGCTTGCGGCCGTCCGGCGGCACCGCGATGCGCTGGAAGCCGGCCAGGTTCGCGGCGATCGCCGCCCTGTCATCGATGGAGCACATTGACTCGCTGAACCATTCTCGGGGCACCCGTCTTCCCGTTGGGGGCAGGAGCTTAAGCTGACGCCGTCCGAGAAGATCGGGGAGGCGCGCATGCCGGTACCGGCCGTCAGCGATCCGGCCACCGGGCCGGTGGTGCTCGATGCGCCGCACCGGGCCGAAGCGATGCGCCAGGCCGTGCCGGTAGCCGAGCGGCTCGCTGCCGCCGGGGTCACGATGGTCGCGCTGGCCTGGGTCGACAACGCGGGCATCACGCGTACCAAGACCATCCCGCTCGGGCGGCTGGAGCGCGCGGCCGGCTGGGGCATCGGGATGTCGCCGGTGTTCGACGTGTTCCTGGTCACCGACGACATCACCACGAGCAGCCACATCGGCGGCCCCGGTGGTGACCTGCGCCTGGTTCCCGACCTGGAGCGGGCGACGGTGCTCGCCGGGCAGCCGGGGTGGGCCTGGGCGCCGGCCGACCGCTACACCCAGGAAGGCCGGGTCTACGCCGGCTGCCAGCGCTCGTTCGCCCGCCGGATGACCGGCCTGGCCCTCGAACACGGCCTGGAACTGCAAATGGCCTTCGAGGTGGAATGGGCCCTCGGCACTGAGGAAGACGGGCGCTTCCGGCCCGCCTGCGCTGGCCCGGCCTACGGCATGACCCGGGTGATCGAGCTGTCCGACTACGGGCGCGAGGTGGTCGGGGCGCTCGAGCGGCAAGGGCTCACCGTGGAGCAGTTTCACCCGGAGTATGCCGCGGGCCAGCTCGAGATCTCCGTCGCCGCCGTCGATCCGGTCACCGCGGCCGACGACAGCCTGCTCGTCCGCCAGACCATCCGGGGCGTGTCGATGCGGCACGGCTTCCAGGCGTCGTTCGCGCCGTCGGTGGTCGCCGGAACGGTCGGCAACGGCGGGCACCTGCACCTCAGCCCGTGGCGGGACGGCCAGAACCTTCTCGCGGACGGGCCCGGGCGGTACGGCCTGACCAGCGACGGCGAGGCATTCGCTAGCGGCATCCTGGCCGAGCTGCCCGCGCTGGTGGCGGTCGGGGCGCCGAGCGTGGCCAGCTACCTGCGCCTGGTGCCCTCGCACTGGGCCGGCGTCTACCAGTGCTGGGGCCGGGAGAACCGGGAGGCGGCGCTGCGCCTGGTCACCGGCTCGGCCGGGGAGCAGGACGACCGGGCCAATATCGAGGTCAAGTGCTTCGACCTGGCCGCCAACCCGTACCTGGTGGTTGGGTCGGTGATCGCCGCCGGCCTGGCCGGGGTGCGGGACGGCGCCCGGCTCCCGGCTGAGATCGACGGTGACCCCGCTAAGACCGCCGCTGAGCTGGCCGGAGCCCGCCGGCTGCCACAGGCGCTGCCGGAGGCGACCGGCGGCCTGGAACGCAGCACGATCCTGCGCTCGGCCATGGGTGATCCGCTGTTCGAGGCGTTCCTGGCGGTGCGCCGCGGCGAGGCCGAGCTGTTCGCCGACGCGAGCCCGGACGAGATCGTCGCGAAGACGAGGTGGCGGTGGTGACGATGACGGCGCTTCCCCTGATCGACCACCATTGCCATGGCGTGGTCACGTCCGCGCTGGACGGCCCGGGGGTCGAGGCGCTGCTCTCCGAGGCAGCGTGGCCCGCGCCGCCGGGTACGTCCGCGTTCGACAGCCAGCTTGGCTTCGCGGTGCGGCGCTGGTGCGGGCCGGTGCTCGGCCTCGAGCCGTCCGTGCCGGCCGAGGTCTACCTGCAACGGCGCTCCGAGCTCGGACCGGAAGAGGTGAGCCGGCGGCTGCTGCAGGCCGCGGGGGTCGAGGCGTGGCTGGTGGACAGCGGCTACCGGACCGGACAGGTTCAGACCCCGCCACAGCTCGCGCAGGCCAGCGGGGCGTCCGCATACGAGGTCGTACGGCTCGAGGCCGTCGCCGAGCAGGTGGCCTTCGGCGGAGTCCCGGCCGCAGGCTACGGGGCGCTGTTGGCCGAGGCGCTGTCGGCCGCGGCGCGCGGCGCGGTCGGGTTCAAGTCCATCGCGGCCTACCGCTACGGCCTCGACTTCGGCCCGTCGCGGCCCAGCTCCGAGGAGGTCACGGCGGCGGCGGACCGCTGGCTGCGGGCCATCGACAGCGACCCGGCCGCCCGGCTCGAGGACCCGGTGCTGCTCCGGCACGCCATCTGGACCGCGGTTGACCTGGGACTGCCGCTGCAGTTTCACGTCGGCTTCGGCGATCCCGACGTGCGCCTGCACCGGGCCGACCCGTCACTGCTGCACGACTTCCTGCTCGCCACCCGGGCCAGCGGCACGCCCATCATGCTGCTGCACTGTTACCCGTATCACCGGCAGGCCGGCTACCTCGCCCACGTGTTCCCGCACGTGTACATGGACGTCGGCGAGGCGCTGAACCACGTCGGCGCGCGGGCGCCCGCGGTGCTGGCCGAGGCGCTCGAGCTCACGCCGTTCCACAAGATGCTCTACTCGTCCGACGCCTTCGGCCTGCCCGAGCTGCACTACCTCGGCGCGGCCGGGTTCCGCCGCGACCTGGCCCGGGTCACCGGCGAGTTCGTCGCCGGCGGCGCCTGGTCGGCGGCGGACGCCGAGCGGGTCGGGCACCTGGTCGGGACGGCCAACGCCCGCCGCGTCTACCGCCTGGACGAGCGGTGACCGGGCGCCCCTGGCCCTGGCTCCGAGGCGCCAGGGCCGGGGGCTGAACGGCGCCTAGCAGTTGGTCTTCTTGAGTCCGACCTTTATGGTCGCCGGATCCCAGTGGTCGCTGTCAATATGGCTGCGGACCGAATGCGGGTCTATGCATACGGACCAGCCACCGGCGCCTCCGGGATTTTGCTGCAGGTAGATCCGGTATTCGCAGTTATTTCTCACGGATTTGACTGGGTTATGGCTAGCACCATAGAGAACACCGCCTACGCACTGACCGCGATACGGTGTACCCCCCTCGTTGAATTCCTTGTACGTGATGAAATTGGAGACGTCAGGGGAGACCCCCGCGCCCTGGTGCGCTGATGTCAGCGCATGAAGATACGCTGATCCGGAGGAGCCCGTTGTGGTCGCGCTCGCAGCGGTCGTCATGCCGAGACCCAGGCCCAGCAGGGCTACGGAGGCTGCGGCGTACATGATTGGCAATCGCAAACGCATGCTGCCCTCTCTTCTTTCTCTTGCGCATTGTGTGTGCTCCGGACTGGCCGTGCTATCAAGCCATTCTGCATAAACGCTAACCACTCCGCGCTAATCGCGGGCTAATCAACCGTTGCCGGGCCCGCTGGACCGGCCGCCGGGCATAAGACCTGCTGAGCGGGCCGACGCCCAGCCGGCATGCGCGCTTGGCGCCGGGCCCGTTCCCGGAGTACGGGAGACCGGCCTCAGTGCTCCCCGCTGCGGCACCTCCGGGCGGCCCGATCTCGCGAGCCGGGAGGCGTACATAGCGCATCTATATAGGTTGAGCTATGCTTATCAGTCATGGCGGAGCGAGAGACGGCCGGGCGGGACGCGGTGAGCAGCACAGATAGCCAGAACGCGATCGGGGAAGCGCTGTACGGGCTGGTGACGCTGGCGGTCAAGAACGGGCCCCGGGAGATCAGCCTGACCGCCGCGTCGACGCTGTCCACGCTGGACCGCACCGGCGCCCGGCGGCTCACCGACCTGGCCGTGATCGAGGGGGTCACCCAGCCATCGATGAGCGTGCTGGTGACCGGGCTCGAGCAGGCGGGCCTGGCCGAGCGGCGGCCCGACCCGGCCGACAAGCGCGTGGTGCTGGTGGCGCTGACCCCGGAGGGTCATCATTACATCCGCGCCCGGCGCCGGGCCGGCGCCGCGACGTTCGCCGACCTGATCGACAAGCTGCCCGCTGACGAGGCGGCCGCGCTGGCGGCGGCCGTCCCGGCCATGAACCGGCTCCGCGATATCGACAGTGACCGCCGGGCGGCCGCGGCCGGCCTCACCACCCCTGCGACCGGACGGAACGTTACGCCCGCGGCGGCCGGCGAAGACGCGGCCCGGTGAGCGCCACCCACAACGGCCGGGCCGGCTCTGAACCCGCCCGGCCGGGCGGCCCCGCTGGTCACGCCCGGCCGGCCAGCCCGTTCCGCCAGCCCAAGGCCGTCTACGCGGTCGCGTTCGCCTGCGTGGTGTCATTCATGGGCATCGGGCTGGTCGACCCGATCCTGCCCGCCCTGTCCAAGCAGCTGAAAGCCTCGCCGAGCTCGGTCGAGCTGCTGTTCACCAGCTATCTCGTGGTGACCGCGGTGGCCATGCTGATCACCGGGTGGGTGTCCAGCCGCATCGGCGGCAAGCGGACCCTGATCGCCGGCCTGATCCTGATCGTGGCGGGCAGCGCGGCGGCCGGGGCGTCACACTCGATCGGGGAGATCATCGGCTTCCGGGCCGGGTGGGGGCTGGGCAACGCCCTGTTCATCGCCACCTCGCTGGCGGTGATCATCGGTGCGGCGTCGGGCGGGTTCGCCGGGGCGATCATCCTGTACGAGACCGCGCTGGGCGTCGGCATCGCGCTCGGCCCGCTGGTCGGCGGCGAACTCGGCGGGATCAGCTGGCGCGGCCCGTTCTTCGGCGTCACCGTGCTGATGTCGATCTCGCTGATCGCCACGATCGCCTTTGTCGACCAGACCCCGCAGCCCAAACGCAAGACCTCGGTCGCCGAGCCGCTGCGGGCGCTGCGGCACCGCGGCCTGCTGATCATGAGCCTGACCGCGCTGTGCTACAACTGGGGCTTCTTCACCCTGCTGGCCTATACCCCGTTCCCGATGCACCTGGGCATCCACCAGCTCGGGTACGTGTTCACCGGCTGGGGCATCCTGGTCGCCATCTTCGCGGTGTTCGTGGCGCCCCGCGCGCAGCGCCGGTTCGGCACGCCGAAGAGCCTCTACGTCAACCTCGCGTTGCTGGCCGTCGACCTGGTGGTCATCGCCGCGTTCACGTCGTCGCAGATCACGCTCATCGTCGCGGTGATCGTCTCCGGCGCCTTCGTCGGGCTGAACAACACGCTGACCACCCAGTCGGTGATGCTCGTCGCGCCGGTCGAGCGCCCGATCGCCTCGGCCGCCTATGGCTTCGTGCGGTTTATCGGCGGGGGCCTGGCCCCATACTGCGCCGCCCGGCTGGCCGCCAGCCTGAACGTGCACGTGCCGTTCTATCTCGGTGCCGCAACCGTGGCCGTGGCGATCGTTGTCCTGTCCACCGGACACTCGCTGCTGACCCAGGCCGAGCGGCGCCTCACGGAAGATCCGGGTGCCGCCGCTGAGCCAGCCATCGCCGGGGAGCCGGGCGTCCGGGCCGCGGCGCCGCTGGTGGTGGCCGTCGGCGCCGGGGCCGGCGGGGCCGAGGTGACCGACGCCGCGATCAGCCTGGGCCGGGTTCTGGACGCGCCGATCGAGGTGCTGCACGTGCTGGAGACCGACGTGGTGGGCGACCAGGTGATCGACGCGGAGACCGCCGAGGCGGCCCGGGACGTCATCGCGGACACCGTGGGCCGGCTTCGCTCGGCTGGGATCTCGGCGAACGGGCATGTGCTGCGCGTGGTGGGCGATCACGGCGGCAGCGGGCGGCGGATAGCCGACTTCGCCGCCGAACGGCAGGCCCGGATGATCATCGCCGGCTCGCCGGCCGATGGTGCCTCGGCCGGCCTGTTCGATGCCAGCCTGACCGGCCAGCTCATCCGGCACGCCCGCTGTGAGGTGCACCTCGTCCCGATCCCCGCCGGCCGCACGCTCACCGACACCGGGCAGCGGGCGCCCTGAGGGCAAGTCGAGGATGAGGTATCGCAGGGGTGGGCTCAGTTACCCGCGCGTGCGGCACCGGGCCATGCTGACGCCGTCGGGAACGGCTCCTCTTGCCGGGTGCGCGTTATGAGCGCACAATAATGCCGCCCGACGCGGTTGTGCCGGTGTGCGTCGGGCGCTGGAGGGCGGATGCACATGCAGCGCAGGCGGAGACTGATCGTCGGCACCGCGGTAGCGGCACTGATCTTACCGGCCCTGGCCCCGGCCGGCCTTGCCGCGGCCGCCAGCACCGCAGCCGCGGTCAGGCATGAGGTGGGCGCCAACCGCAGCGGCACTAGGGCGACGCTGGCCGGAGCCGGGGTCAGGGCCGGGTCGCTGTTCCCTGCGGAGTATCCGAGCGTCTCTGGCCGCTATTACCACGTGGCCGCGACGTCGGCCAATGACGTGTGGGCGGTTGGCCTGGGAGGCAACGGGGGACTGATCACGCACTGGAACGGCAGCTCGTGGGAGGACTACTCCTTCAGCAGTGGCTTCCAGGCCGTGTCGGCGCAGTCCCGCACGGACGCGTGGGCGGTCGGTGGAACCGGCTGGTACTACCCGTCTCAGACCCTTGCTTATCACTGGAACGGCACGACCTGGAGCCAGGTGCCCACGCCGACTCCGGGCGGCAGCGCGTATCTCAACGGCGTGGCGGCCACCTCACCCACGAACGCCTGGGCGGTCGGCTCGATCAGCGGTGGTCCTGGCGACACGGGCAACGCCGTTCCGCTGATCGAGCACTGGAACGGCAAGACCTGGAAGCAGCAGTTCTTCTCGTTGCCCGCCAGCAGCGCACAGTTCACCGGTGTGGCCGCGACCTCCGCCAGCAACGCCTGGGCGGTCGGCTGGACCGGCGCCCAGGCACCGCAGGATGCGCTGATCGAGCACTGGAACGGCAAGCAGTGGCAGCGGATCCCCGCCAGCACCCCCCACGGTTACGGGTTCTTGCAGGGCGTGGCCGCTACCGGGCCCGACAACGTCTGGGCGGTCGGCTACAACGACAGCGGGCCGGTGTACAAGAGCCTGATCCTGCACTGGAACGGCAAGCGCTGGTGTGTGGTGCCCAGCCCGAACCCGACCGGCGTGACAAATCTCTGGGCCGTGTCGGCAAGCTCGCCCACCAACGCGTGGGCGGTCGGCTACAGCAACACAAGCTGCCCCTGCGAGACTGCCGCGTTCCACTGGAACGGCAAGCGGTGGACCGTGGTGCCGGCCGTCAACCCGCCGGACAGCTCCATCGATGCACTTTTGGGTGTCGTGGCCATCTCTCCAGAGGACGCCTGGGCCGTGGGCTCGACCGACTGGTCGAGCACCATCATCGAGCACTGGAACGGCAAGGCCTGGAACCTCTAGTGCTGTAGCCGTGGGCCTCAGCGATGGCGCTCACGATCGAAAGCCCCAGTCCGAAGTTGTGGCCGTTGTCCGGAAGGCCCACGGGCTGACCCGCGCGCTGCCCGCCGTGCGGGTCAGCCCGGCACCCCGTCGGTTCGGGCGGTGCGAACGCCGGCCGGGACCGGGCGGGCGGCCACACCCGGGCCGCGCAGCCTGGCCACGGTGACCCGGAGTTCGTGCACCTGGCGGGTGAGCTCGGCGATGCGGCGCGCGTCGTCATCCGCGGCGTGCGCCTCGATGATGCGGCGGCCGTCGTCATCCACGGCGTGCGCCTCGGCGATCTCACGGATCCGGCGCACTTCGCGGTACAGCGGCTCGAGACCGGCCCTGGCCGGGCCATCCGGCTCGAGTGCGGCGTTCGCACCCGCCGCGCCTGGTGCTGAGCCGCAGTATGGGCAGCGGCCTGTCTCGCTCACGGCGACTCCGGCGACGACCTCGCAGTTGATTGCGGAGGCATGGCGGCACGTCGGGCGCGCGGGCCTCCTTTGCGCGCACGCTACGCGCCGCCCGGCCGGGCGAACCATGGGCCATTAGCCAAATCAGCGCGCCTTCAATCTGGGGCACGACACAAATTCCGAGCCGCGGCACTCCGCGGCGGCCAGCCCCGGCCGCGGGTACCGGCAGAACGAATGCGGTTGCCAGCCCCTGGCCGCCCGCACCCGGCTAAACGAGTGATGTGGTGGGCACCACCCCGTTCGAGCCGCCAACCAGGGGCCGCGGCCCCGAGAGCGGGGGCGCGGGATGGGCGGCGGCGCCGGTGTGGGGCCGGGAGCGGAATGGGCGCCGTGTGGGACCGGGAGCGCCAGGGGGCGTTGACAGGGCTGGGCCGGGTCCTTAGCGTTGAGGTTGCCGCTATGTAACCGGTTACAAGCGTAGGTTCTCCGGAAATGTCTCATGGCCACTGTCTATGACATCGCCCGCCAGGCTGGCGTCTCGACCGCCACGGTCTCCCGCGTCGTGCACGGCTCGGACCTCGTCCGCCCGGAAACCCGCCAGCGCGTGACAGACGTCATCGAGCGGCTGGGTTTCGTGCCCGACGCATCGGCACAGGGCCTGTCCACGCGGCGCAAGGACATCATCGGCCTGGTGGCGCTGGAGCGGGGCGCCGACGAGATCGACATCGAGCGCAGCAGCCTGCTGTACGTCGATGAGATCGTGCACGCGGTCGAGAGCGTGCTGCGCGGCAGCGAGGTCTCGCTGCTGCTGTCGTTCGGCCCGCGGGGCGCGTCGTTCCAGCGCCGGATCCGGACCTTGTCCGGCAAGGTGGACGGCCTGCTCATGGCCGAGGACGTGCTGCCCCGCAGTGAACTGGCCGCGCTGGCCAGGCGGGTCCCGGTGGTGCTCATCGCCGGCCCGGCCGACGTGGCCGACCTGGACACGATCGCGGTGGACAATGCCGGCGGCATCCGCGCCGTCGTCAGCCACCTGGCCTCGGCGCACGGATACCGGCGGCTGTGCTTTGTCAGCGGTCCGGCCGACTCCCCCGACGCGCGCCAGCGCCTGGCCGTGTTCGAGGAAGTGGTCCGCACCACCGCGCGGTGCACCGCCGACCGGCCGATTCACGGAGACTTCTCAGAGGCCAGCGGCTCGGACGCGGGCCGTGCCCTGCTGACCCGGCCTCGCCTGCCCGAGGCCGTGGCGTGCGCCAACGACCAGATGGCCATCGGGCTGCTGCGGGAATTCCGCCGGGCCGGTGTCGCGGTGCCCGGTGACGTGGCCGTCACCGGATTCGACGACATCTACCCGAGCCGGATGACCGATCCGCCGCTGACCACGGTCAGCCAGCCGCTGCGTGAGCTGGGGAGCATGGCTGCCCGCCGGCTGCTCGACCGGGTCGACCGCATCGAGCGCGGCGACCACGCCGGCCACGGCGCCCGCGGCGTCCCCGGCGCCCCGCCACCGACGGCCGAGGTACTGCCCACTCACCTGGTGATCCGCGGTAGCTGTGGCTGCCCGGCGCCCGGCGAGGGCTGAGGCCGGGCCGTGCGGGCCAGGGCGCCACCGCGGACCGTGGCAAACCAGGCACGGGGCCAGACCGGAGCGGGACCGATTCGCGATAGCAAGGAGGAGAACGGACCATGCTCACCAAGATCCACTGGCCGCACGCACCCAGTCCGCGGAGCCGGCTGATTGCCGCATTAGCGTCGGTCATGCTCGTGTCGCTGGGCGTAACGGCCGCGGTCATCGGCCGCGCGACGACGGCATCGGCCACGGCCGTGCCGAGCCCGCCGCCCGGCTGGACCACCACCTACAGCGACAGCTTCTCCGGCGCTGCCGGCTCAGGGGCCGATTCGGGCTGGACCTATGACACCGGCACCCAGTACTCAGGCACCGGCTGCACGGCCAACTGGGGCACCGGCGAGGTCGAGACCGACACCAGCTCCGCCGCGAACGTCGCCGAAGACGGCAACGGCCACCTCAACATCACCGCGCTGGACAACGGCGGTTCCTGGACATCGGGCCGTATCGAGACCGTCGCCGACGACTTCGAGGCCCCGGCAGGCGGCGAGATGGAGGTAAGTGCCTCGATCGAGCAGCCCAACCCGTCCAGCGGCGTCGGTTACTGGCCGGCGTTCTGGATGCTGGGCGCCGGGTTCCGGGCCAGTGGCGCGGGCACCTCGGGAACGATGGACTGCTCGAATTGGCCCTCCACCGGCGAGATCGACGTCATGGAGGACGTCAACGCCCTGTCCGAGCATTCCGGGACCCTGCATTGCGGCACCGACCCGGGAGGCCCGTGCGACGAGACCACCGGCCTTACCAGCGGCCTGCAGGCGTGCTCGGGCTGCCAGACCGGCTACAACACCTACTCCGTGATCGTCAACCGGACCGACACCAGCGATGAGTCCATCACCTGGTATCTCAACGGGAACGCCTACTACACCGTGACCGAGAGCCAGGTCGGCGCCGCTACCTGGCAGGCCGCCGTCGACCACGGGTTCTTCCTCATCCTGGACCTGGCCATGGGCGGCTCCTACCCGGACGCGATCTGCGGCTGCACCGCGCCCGCCTCGTCAACCAGTTCCGGCGCGTCGATGAGCGTTGGCTACGTCGCGGTCTACGAGACCAGTGGCAGCTCTCCCAGCCCATCGCCGTCGGCCAGTCCGTCACCGTCGCCCAGCCCGTCGCCCTCCGGCGCCGAGTGCCAGACGACAGCGACCGCGGACATCTCCGCCGACTGCTACAGCGCCAGCCAGGGAACGATCTCCGTCACCCCGGCCACCGGCGATACCAGCCCGTCCGGCGTCGACGGCAACCAGGTGGCTCAGCTCGTCAACGGGGACTGGCTGGAGTATCCGGGCATCAACTTCGGCTCCGGGTCCAGCCAGTTCGACGCGCGCGTGGCGTCCGGAGCCGCCGGAGGGGTCAGCGGCCTGGTGGAGGTGGTGCTCGACAACCCGTCTGACGCCCCCATCGGCAGCTTCGCGGTCGCCAATACCGGGGGCTGGGCGGACTGGACGACCGTCCCGGCCAACATCGCCGAAACCACCGGCACCCATACCGTCTACCTCGAGTTCGTGTCGGGGGCGACCGGCAGCCCGCCGTTCGTCAGCCTGCACTACTTCAATTTCCCCGTGAGCTAGCGGGATCCGTCTTCAGCCGCCCTCCGGCCGCCTTCGCGGCGGCCGGAGGGATTTTTCTTGAACGGCGACGCCCACCGGAGCCGGGAGCCCGGGAACCCGGCCGCGTGGGCCCCGGCCAGGACAAGCACCTCTTCCGGAATGGCACGGCGATGACCAGGCCATATGTGCGGCCGCAGCGCGCAGGTACGGGAACGGACCCAGTTTGGACGCGCTTAGCGCCCAATACCTCCCGGTTCCGCAGACTGACCCCACGCCACATCCATCCCACTGAATGAGGTGACGATCGTGAAACGAGTAAGGCTAGCGCGCCTGATCACATGTTTGTGCTCGGTGCTGGCCGCGGTGCCGATGATGATTGCGCTATCGGGTGCACCGGCCGGCGCCGCCACGAAAATAGGCAACAAGAGTTATCATCGGCTTCTGGGTTTCGATAGCTGTTTCCACCCCTCGGCAGCCGGTCTCGAGGACTGGCTTAAGCATACCCCGTGGTATGTCTACGGAACATATCTGGGCGGCTCCGGAGGAGCCTACGTCGGCTGTACGCCGATCAGCAAGTCCACTCTCGATTCCGCTATTAGGCGCGGCTGGGCTGTCGTGCCGTTCTGGTACGGCCGTCAGATGCCAGAGGCATGTGGCCAGGCCTACTTCCCCGACACCATCAGCCTCAATACCAGCACGGCCTATGGCCAGGGAGTTCAGCAAGCTAACGATGCAAAGCGGGCAGCGGAAGCGGAGGGCTACGGCAGCCTGGACCCGATCTGGTACGACCTGGAGTCCTATGGGGTATCCGGAGGCGGATGCATACAAGCAGCCCAGGCATTCATGAGGGGATGGGATCATCAGCTGAGCGTCAACACGATCTACTTTCCCGCGATGTACGGATCGACCTGCGGATCTTTCCTGAGTGATTTCGCATCGCTAAGATATCCTCCTTCCTACGTGGCAGCCGCTGATCCCGATAACAATGCCGGGATCTACGACCTGGTATGCCTGCCCAACAAGGACTGGAACGACTATCAGCGAATTCACCAGTTCACTCAGCCAATCACGCTGACCTATAACGGGTATACGATGCCGGTCGACGAAGACTGCGTCAATTCGACCGTGGACACCAATAGTTCGGCCGGCGCCTCTGACAAATGCAGGTACATAAGCTAGGCCAGTCGGCCCACTATTAATGACGGCGCAGATAAAGGAGACCATGGCAAATGGGAATCAAGATACTAAGGAAACGTAATCTGCTCCTCGTGGCCGCTCTGCCGGTCGTCGCGGCTGTGACGGCAGCCTGCGGCTCGCAGGTGTATCAGCTCACGGACGCGGTTCACATGTCGCCGGCCGGCCACGACGTGTCCGCCACCGCTCAGATAAACGGGCCGGCCGACGTGAGCGGCCAGACCGCCTGGGCCGTGAGCAACGGCAGCCTCTACCTGTCGGGCAACAGCGGACACTCCTGGTCGACGCTGGCGCTTCCGGCCGGTGTTTCCGGGCACTCCGTGGCCGCGGTGACCGCTTCCGGGGGCTCGGCCGTCTGGCTGGCGGCCGAGCACGGCAGCGCGGTCGAGCTGTTCCGGCGAGGGGTTGCCGGGCAGTCAGCGTGGACGATGACGGCACTGCCGTCCTCCGCCGCGCCCGCGGGCGTCTCACCCGGGCAGTCGCCGAACCAGGTCGTGATCAGCCAGGGCTCGGCCGGGACGCTGACCCTGCTGGAGGTCTGGGACCAGTCGGCGTCGGCCAGCATCCCACGGCTGTTCGTCTCCTCCAACGACGGCGCCAGCTTTACCCAGCTGGCCCAGCCGAACCGCGAGCTTCCCTACCTCGGGCTGCCCTGGTGGATCGCGATGTTCGCGTCGGCCAAGGACGGTGTTGCGGTGGTCGGCGCGGCGAGGAACTACCTGATCTATACCTCGGACGGCGGGCTGCACTGGTCCCGGACGGCGCTGGGCGGGATCCCCGCTGACCAGTACGTCGCGCTCGGCACGCCGTTCCTGGCCGGTAAGGCCATGGAACTGCCCGTGTTCGCGGCCAGCCCGAGCAGCAACGGCGCGGGATCTGCTTCCCTGCTGGTGAGCCAGAACGGCGGCGCGTCGTTCAGCGGGGCGTCGGCTCACCCGGTCACGATCACCGGGTCCACCGTGCCGGGGCCCGTCCCGATGGCCGCGGACGGCAACGTCGTGTGGCTGGTACCGCCGGGCCGAACTGCCCTGGTTAGCCAAGACAACGGCCGGACATGGACCAGGATTTCCCTGCCGTTTGCGGGCGCGACCGCCGTAAGCGCAGCCGGCCCGGCCAGCGCGACGATCGTCGCCGGCGGCGGCTACGTGTGCTCTGGCCCGAAGCAGCAGTCAAAGTGCACGGCGCAGGCGGTCAAGCTGTGGAGCACCGCCGATGACGGGCTGAGCTGGCAGGATGTGACCCCGGGTTGACCAGGGCCAGCCGGCAGCAGGAGGCGCACATCACCTAGCCCGATCGGTTCACGCCCACCTACTCCTGATCAGCCATTCATCTCCCGGTTTGGCCGGCAATCCGCAATAATCCGGGACGTTGTGTGTGGCCGACGGCGGCGGGCGCCACCATTCCAGCGGCACCCGGCCGGGGGACGGATGGACTGGCGTGGGAGAGCACGGCCTGCCACCGCAGAACACGTTCGGCACGCGGCTGCGGTCGTATCGCGAGGCCGCTGGCCTGACTCAGGACCAGCTGGCCGAACGGGCCGGCCTCAGTGCGGCCGCCGTGCAGGATATTGAGCAGGGCCGCACCACCAGGCCACGGTCGGGGTCGGTAACCCGGCTGGCCCAAGCGCTGCACCTGAGTGGCGACCAGCACGCGGAGCTGGCTGCGCTGGCCGCCCCGGCCACCCCGGGGCAGCAGCCGCCGCCAGCCCAGGACGGCACCGGCCAGCCCAGGCTCCGGCTGGAAATCCTGGGACCGGTTGCGGCCTGGCGTGACGAAGCGCCGGTGGCGCTGGGGCCGATCAGGCAGCGAGCGGTGCTGGTCCTGCTGGCCCTGCACGCTGAGGCCGGGCTGAGCCGGGCAGCGATCATCGACGCGCTGTGGACCGACGATCCGCCCGGGACGGCGGTGACGATGGTTCAGGGCTACATCACCCGGATACGCCGGCTGCTCGGGCCGGGCGACGGCCGGCGGGACGGCCGGCCGCAGCCCCGCGGTGGCGTTCTGTCGTGGGACGGGGCACTCTACCGGCTGGCCCCCGGTGCCCTCGATTCCGACCTGGGCGACTTCACCGAGCTGGCAGACCGCGCCCGGCAGGTCGCCGCCGAGGATCCGGTACCGGCGTGCCAACTGTACGAGCAGGCCTTGCGGCTATGGCGGGGAGACCCGGCGGCCGACATCGAGCTGCTGCACGGGCACCCGGCAGTGATCGAGCTTGACCAGCGGCGTGCCGCCGTCACCATCGACTACGCGGCCGCCACCGGCGCGGCCGGCCTGCACGAGCCGGCCGTGACCCACTTGCGAGCCCTGGCCAGCCGGGCGCCGCTGGACGAGCGAGCCCATGCCCGGCTGATGGTCGCATTAGCTGCTACCGGCCAGCAGGCCTCGGCGCTGGCCGTATACGAAGACCTGCGAAGGCGCCTGGACGACGAACTCGGCGTGCGCCCGAGCCGGGAGCTGACCGACGCGCACCTGCTGGTACTGCGCGAGCAGGTAACCGGCGCGACCCCTGGGCCCGAGCCGGCCCAGACCGCCGGGGCGGGCGTGGCGGGGGGGAAGTCCACGGGACCCGGAGGTGACCCGGGTCCGGTGGGCGCGGACCGGCCGGTGCCACGCCAGCTGCCCGCCACAGTGCGCCACTTCGCGGGCCGGGCCGGCGAGCTGCAGATGCTGACCGGGCTGCTGGACCACACCGCTAGCGAGCCTCCGGGAACGGTAGTGATCTCCGCCATCGGCGGGACCGCCGGGGTCGGCAAGACTGCGCTGGCGGTGCACTGGGCGCACCGGGTAGCCGACCGGTTCCCAGACGGTCAGCTCTATGTCAACCTGCGCGGGTTCGACCCGTCCGGGGCGCCGGTCGCGCCCGCGGACGCGATCCGCCGCTTCCTGGACGCACTGCGGGTTCCGGTCAAGCAGATCCCGTCCACCGCCGAAGCCCAGCAGGACCTCTACCGGAGCCTGCTCGCTGGCCGGCGGATGCTGATCGTCCTGGACAACGCCCGCGACGCGGAGCAGGTGCGCCCGCTGCTGCCCGGTGGCCCCGGGAGCCTGGTGCTGGTCACCAGCCGCAGCCAGCTCACCAGCCTGGTCGCGGTCGAGGGCGCGCGTCCGGTCACCCTGGGTCTGCTCAACCCGGCCGACGCCCATGAGCTGCTGGCCCGGCGCCTGGGCCCGGCACGGATCATGGCCGAGGCCGGCGGCGTCACCGAGCTGACCGAGCTCTGCGCAGGGCTGCCGCTGGCGCTGGCGATCGCCGCCGCCCGCGCCGCCCTGCTCCCAGGCCTGCCGCTGGCCACGCTGGTCACCGGGCTTCGCGAGGCGGGCAGCCGGCTTGATGTCCTCGACGCGGGTGACCCCGCCACCAGCGTGCGGGCGGTCTTCTCCTGGTCTTACCGGCATCTGACCCAGCCGGCGGCGCGCATGTTCCGGCTGCTGGGCGTGCACCCCGGTCCGGACATTACCGCTCCTGCCGCCGCCAGCCTGGCCGGGATCCCGCTCGGCCAGGCCCGCCGCGCCCTGGCCGCGCTGACCCGTGCCAGCCTGCTCACCGAGCACCTCCCCGGCCGGTTCGCCTTCCATGATTTGCTGCGCAGTTACGCCACCGAATGCGCCGACGCCGAAGACAGCCAGCCGCAGCAGCGCGCGGCGACCCACCGGATGCTTGATCACTACCTGCATACCGCGCATGCGGCCGCCCTGGTTCTGCACTCGCACCGCGACACGATCAACCTGGTCCCGGCGCAGCCGGGGGTCACGCCGGAAGACATGGCTGGCTACGAGCAGGCGATGGCCTGGTTCGACGCCGAGCACAGGGTGGTTCTCGCCACCATCGATCAGGCGGTCAGGGCCGGCTTCGACACCCACGGATGGCAGATCCCGCTGACTCTTACGACCTTCTTCGACCGCCGAGGCTACTGGCGCAGCTACCCAACGGCCCAGCAAACCGCCCTGGCCTCTGCTCAGCGGCTGGGCGACCGGGAGGCCCAGGCACTGGTCCACCGCAGCCTCGGGCACGCCAGCACCCAGGCTGGCTCCTACCAGGATGCCGTGCACCACTACGAACAGGCGCTCGACTTGTACCGGCAGCTCGGCGACCGTGAGGGCCAGGCCCGGGTCCTCCTTGGCCTCGGCTTTACGCACGATCGGCAAGGCCAGTACCGCCAGGCGCTCGATCATTGCCTGCAGGGTCTTGAGGTATACAAGGACCTCGGCGACCGGGCGCGACAGGCCAGCATCCTCAACAACATCGGCTGGTGCCACGTCCGGCTGGGCAGCTACCAGGATGCTCTTGCCTACTGCCAGCAGGCCCTCAGCCTCCACCAGGAAATCGGCTACCAGCACGGCGAGGCCAATGCCTGGGACACTCTCGGCTGGGCCCATGACCACCTTGGCCGGCACGCCGAAGCCGTCGCCTGCTACCAGGAGGCCCTCGCCCTCCTCCGGAAGCTGGATGACCGCAACCTCCAGGCCGAGGTCCTGGCCCATCTCGGCGATGCCCACCACAGCGATGGAGAGCCGTACCTCGCCCGCGAGGCGTGGCAGCAAGCCCTGGCCATCATCGAAGATCTGAACCTCCCAGGTGCCGAGCAGGTCCGCGCCAAACTCCAGGAGGCGCGGGCATGGCCCCTCGGGAAGTGATCTGGCGGCGTGAGAACCGCCATGATCCCCTCAAGGGCCGTGCCCGTGCCCTTAGCCGCCCGTCATCGGTGTGATGCCTAGTTCGATGGAGGCTCGGCGCAGGAGGCCACTCCCGGTGCCGTGATGAAGAACCAGCCGTAGTAGTGGTCCAGGTCTTTGAGGGCCGACCCTGGGGTATTGCCGGGAAGGCACCTCCAGTGGCTCCTCCCGCCAGCCGACCTGTCGATATACACCGCGCTGGCTTCGGACGTCGCGGTGGTCACGGTGTTGTTCCGAATCGATCCCGGGTTGTTGACGCCCAGCTTGTGGAAGCTATACCACTTCCCGTACCGGTTGCCCGGCCACCACTCGTGCGGGGTGCTATTAAAGTCCTCGCCGTACCAGGTGCATACCGCCTTTGCCGGGCAGGTGAAATCCGGACCGGCGACGCTTCCGGACGATACTGATGCCGCCCCAGCCGGAGCGGCCAGGGCGACTACCGCGAAAGCCATTCCCGCCACGGCCAGGATGACCGCGGCTGTGTTCTTAACCCTGCGGATCATGGACCTTCCTTTCCCTAATGCTTGCACTGGCTCACACCACGGTGCGGGAGGCTGTTATATCCGGCGCTAATCGCTCGTTAACTACTCCCCGGTAACCCGGCCCTGACCAGCGGCACGGCAACGACATGAACGGCGGCATGCCTCGGCCGTGGCACACCCGCTGTCATCGCATCGGTGGCGGCCTGGACGGCGAGACGGGATAATTCCGGTCGTTGTGCAGGGCCAACAGCCGGGAGCCCGGCCATCTGCGGGCACCCGGCCGGGAGCGGTGAAGGGGCATGGGCGACCGGCCAGACCAAGGCGGCGACGGCAGCACCGGAACCGGCCTCAGGCTCGCCATCCTGGGACCGGTGGCCGGATCGCGCGGCGGGGTGCCGGTGGCGCTCGGGCCGGCCCGGCTGCGAGCGGTGCTGACGCTGCTGGTCCTGCACGCCGATGCCGGGCTGAGCCGGGCGGACATCGTCGACGCGTTGTGGGCAGGCGACCCGCCCGGGACCGCGGCGACCATGGTGCACGGCTACATCACCCGGATCCGGGGCCTGCTCGGTCATGGGCGGGCCGGCGCTGCCACCCCGCGGCCGAAGCCAGCGCTCTCCTGGGACGGTGCGCGCTACCGGCTGGCACCGGGCGCCGTCGAATCCGACCTGACCGAATTCGCCAGGCTGGCCGGCCTGGCGTGCCAGGCGGCCGCCAGCGGGGACGAGGCCCAGGCCTGCCAGCGGTACGAACAGTCGCTCCGGCTGTGGCGCGCAGAGCCAGCGGCGGACATCGAGTTGCTGCAGGGCCACCCGGCCGTGATCGAGCTCAGCCAGCGGCGGACCGCGCTCATCGTCGACTACGCCGCCGCCACCGAAACAGCCGGCCTGCACGAACAGGTGCTTGGCCACCTGCAGGCCCTGGCCGGGCGGGCGCCGCTGGACGAGCGGGTCCACGCCCGGCTAATGATCGCGCTCGCCGCTACCGGCCAGCAGGCAGCGGCGCTCGGCATCTACGAGAACCTGCGGCGGCGCCTGGACGAGGAACTGGGGATGCTCCCGGGACGCGAACTGGCCGAAGCGCACCTCCGGGTGCTGCGCCAGCAGGCAGCGCCGCCCCCGGCGCGGCGGCCGGCCCCAGCGAGGCCGCCCGTGCCACGCCAGCTTCCCGTGGCCCCGCGCCATTTCGCCGGCCGGGCCCGCGAACTGCAGGCGCTGTCCCGGCTGCTTGGCCCGCCCGGCGGGGATCCGCCAGGCGTCGTGGTGATCGCCGCGATCGGGGGGACCGCAGGGATCGGCAAGACCGCGCTCGCCGTGCACTGGGCCCACCAGATCGCCGAGCGCTTCCCGGACGGGCAGCTCTACATCAACCTGCGCGGCTTCGATCCGTCCGGGACGCCGGTCACCCCGGCGGACGCGATCCGCAGATTCCTGGACGCGCTGCATACTCCGGCACACCAGATCCCGTCCACCGCAGAAGCCGAGCAGGACCTGTACCGGAGCCTGCTCGCCGGCCGGCGGATGCTGATCGTGCTGGACAACGCCAGCGACACCGACCAGGTCCGCCCGCTGCTGCCCGGCGGCTCCCGGTGCCTGGTGCTGGTCACCAGCCGCCGCCAGCTCACCGGCCTGGTCGCCGCGGAAAGCGCGCACCCGGTGACGCTCGACCTGCTCAGCCCGGCCGAGGCTGGCGAGCTGCTGGCGCAGAGGCTTGGGCGAGAACGCCTGGCCGCCGAACCTGGTGTGGCCGCCGAGCTGACCGGCCTGTGCGCCGGGCTGCCGCTGGCCCTGTCCATCGCCGCGGCCCGCGCCGCCATGCAGCCGGGCCTGTCCCTGGCCACGCTGAGCGGGCAGCTGCGAGACGCCAGCGGCCGGCTCGACGCCCTGGACGCCGGGGACGTCGCCAGCGTCCGGGCGGCGTTCTCGTGGTCTTACCAGAACCTCTCCGCGCCCGCCGCGCGCATGTTCCGGCTGCTGAGTCTGCACCCAGGCCCGGACATCACTGCGGTCGCGGCCGCCAGCCTGGCCAGCATCCAGCTGAACCAGGCCCGGGACGTGCTCGGCGAGCTCGGCCGCGCCAGCCTCCTCACCCAGCATCTGCCGGGCCGCTTCGCCCTCCACGACCTGCTGCGCGCCTACGCCGCCGAACGCGCCGACGCCGAGGACGGCGAAGCGCAGCGGCGCGCAGCCACCCGGCGCATGCTGGACTATTACCTGCACAGCGCGTATGCAGCCGCCCTGGTGCTGCACCCGCACCTTGATCAGGTCAGCCTGGCACCGCCGGAGCCTGCCGTACGACCCGAAGAGATGACCGCTTACGAACAGGCGATGGCCTGGTTCGAGGCCGAGCACCACGTGCTGCTCGCCGTGCTGAGCCAGGCGGTCAGCGCCGGCTTTGACACGCACGCCTGGCAGCTTCCGCTGACTATGGCTACCTTCCTCGACCGCCGCGGACACCAGCACGACTACGTGACCACCCAGCAGATCGCGCTGGCCGCCGCTTGCCGCCTGTCCGACGACGAGGCTCAGGCTCTGGCCCACCGCGGCCTCGGCAACGTCAGTGTCCGGCTCGGCGCACACCAGGACGCTCGCCGCCACTACCGTCAGGCGCTGAACTTGTACCGGCAGCTCGGCGACCAAGCCGGCGAGGGCCGTGCTCACATCTGCCTCGGCCTGATCTCCATGGAACAGGGCCGGTACCGGGAGTCGCTCTCGCATACCGAGGCGGCCCTCGCCCTGTACCGTTCCGTCGGCTTCCAGCCCGGGCAGGCCAGGGCCCTCAACAACATCGGCTGGTGCTACGCCCAGCTGGGGGACTACCAGCAGGCCATCGCCCGCTGCCAGCAGGCCCTCGCCCTCGCCGAGGAAAATGGCGACCAGCACGGCCAAGCCATTACCTGGGACAGCCTCGGCTACGCCCACCACCACCTGGGCCAGTACCCGCAGGCTGTCGCCTGCTACCAGCGGGCCCTCTCCATCCTCCAGGAGGAGGGCGACCGCTTCCGCCAGACCAACATTCTCAGCCATCTCGGTGACACCCACCACGCCCATGGAGAACGGCAGGCGGCCGGGCAAGCCTGGCAGCAAGCGCTGGCCATCCTCGACGATCTGCGTCACCCAGAGGCCGAGCAGGTCCGCGCCAAGCTCCGGCAGGCTCAGCCGGTGAAGGTGGCCCACAGCAGGTAGACGTTCAGGGCAATGATCATCGCGGCGATGCCGCCGGCCGCCACGGTGGTGATCCGCCGGTTGACCAGCGGGCCCATGATGTCGGCGCGGCGGGTCAGCAGCACCAGCGGCACCAGGGCGAACGGAATGCCGAACGACAGCACCACCTGCGAGATCACCAGGCTGTCGGTGGCGGGCAGGCCGAGCCCGAGCACCACCAGCGCGGGCAGCATGGTGAGCGCGCGGCGGGCGAACAGTGGAATGCGGCGGCGGATGAAGCCCTGCATGACCACCTGGCCCGCGTAGGTGCCCACGCTCGACGACGACAGCCCCGACGCCAGCAGAGCGATGGCGAACGCCAGCGCGGCGCCACCGCCGACCAGCCGGCCGAGCCCGGCGTGCGCGGCCTGGATCGAGTCGATACCCGGGCTGCCGGTGCGGCTGAACACCGAGGCGGCGACGAACAGCATCGCCAGGTTGACCAGGCCGGCCGCGCCGAGCGCGATGACCACGTCGAGCTGCTGAAAGCGCATCAGCTCGCGCCGTTCGCCGTCGTCGCTGCAGCTCACCCGGGACTTGGTCAGGGCGGAATGCAGGTAGACGACGTGCGGCATGACGGTCGCCCCGATAATGCCGGACACGAACAGCAGCCGGTCGCTGGCCAGCCCGGGAACCAGCCCGGCCGCGATGCCTCGCGGGCTGGCGCCGACGCTGGCCAGGTCGTAGGCGAACCCGAGGAGGACGATGCCGAGCAGGGCCGCGATGGCCAGCTCGAAGCGGCGGTAGCCGCGCTGCTCGAGGGCCAGGATGCCGAACGCAACGACGGCTGTGATCAGCCCGGCCGCCAGCAGCGGCACGTGGAACAGCAGGTTCAGGCCGAGCGCCGCCCCGACGAACTCGGCCAGGTCGGTGGCCATGGCGATGAGCTCGGCCTGCACCCACAGGCCGAGGGACACGCCCCGGCCGAAGTGCTCACGGCACAGTTCCGGCAGGTCGCGCTGGGTGGCGACGCCGGTCTTGGCCGACAGGTACTGCACCAGCATGGCCATCAGGTTGGCCACCACAACCGTCCACGCGAGCGCGTAGCCGAAACGCGCCCCCGCGGCGAAATTGGTGGCGAAGTTGCCCGGGTCGACGTAGGCGACCGCGGCCACGAACGCCGGGCCGAGCAGGGCCACGATGCCGCGGGCCCGCCCGCGCGAGCGCAGCCGCCGTAGCCCGCTCGGCTGCGCTATCGGCGGGGCCTGCGTCACAGCGTGCTCACCGGTGCTCTCGGGCGTGACGGCCAGCCGCCGCGGGGCGGCAACGGCCGTCGGCTGGGCCTCAGCCGATCGACGGGCCGAGCCCGAGCGACTGCGGGGTACTGGCGTCCGGAGACGGCTGGTGCAGGCCCTCGTCGAGCGCGCCGTACTCGGTCATCAGCGCCGGGCTGCCGCCCCAGGGTGTCTGTTCCTCGGCGACCAGGGTGTTGGTGGTGAGCAGCAAACCGGCCACTGAGGCGCCGTTCTGCAGCGCTGACCGGGTGACCCGCAGCGGGTCGATGATGCCCATCTCGATCATGTTGCCGTAGCGTCCCTGCAGCGCGTCGAACCCCTCGTCCGGGCCCAGCTGGCCGGTCTGGGCCAGTACCTCCTGGCCGGAGTAGCCGGCGTTGGCCGCGATCAGGAAGGCGGGCTCGGACAGCGCCCGGCGCACGATGTCCACGCCGGTCGCGTAGTCATCCTTGACCTGCAGGTCATCCAGGCTGCCCTCGG
>Ga0335074_10002794_pt1 | contig 23782 bp, 20 predicted proteins | sample Lox_Sample_23_FD_206715 | JGI IMG/M metagenome (GOLD analysis project Ga0335074, IMG submission 206715) | Soil microbial communities from Loxahatchee National Wildlife Refuge, Florida, United States - Lox_Sample_2.3 | ecosystem: Environmental > Terrestrial > Soil > Wetlands | place: USA...
ACCTCGATGGAGTGTTCGGCGAGCTGGGCCCCCTCGTCGACCCCGAGCGGGGCGCGGTCGAGCGCCCGCACGAGATCGTGATCCGTCGCGACGGGCCCGAGCGGGGTCGACCACGCCCGATCCGACAGGGCCGCTTCCCCGCGCCCGTGGTGGTCGACGCCAAGGATCAGCACCGTCTCCGGGGCCCGCTGCGCCGCGAGCTCGGCGTAGGCGAGCGCCGCGATCGGTCCCGAGTACGGGTACCCCGCGTGCGGCACGACGGCCGCGCGGAGCGGTCGACGCGCGCTCCGATGGCGGGGCGGCAAGGCCCCCGGACCCCGCGCGTCGAGGAAGCACGACTCGACCTGCTTCGCGAGCGCCTGGCCGTCCGCCTCGTAGAATTGGCCGGCGACCGCGGGGGGACGGGGGGTCGCCGCCATCTCCCCCTCAGGGAGCGGAGAGCTCCGCCACGACATCCCGAGCCTGGTCGTCGGTGAGCTTGACCCGGGCCGACGGATGGAACGGATTCGCCTCGCCGTAGCGCGGGATGACGTGGAAGTGGAGGTGGAAGACGATCTGGCCGGCCTTGGCGCCGGCGTTGAGCGCCACGTTGTAATCCGGGGCGAGGCGCTCCGCGCGCCGCACCATCCGCTCGAGGGTCTGGATGACCGCCGCCTGGTCCGCGTGTCCGAAATCCGTCAATCGAGCCCCGTGCCGTTTCGGGATCACGAGAAGATGTCCTCGCGTGAACGGGAAGAGGTCCAGGAAGGCGAGCGTCTTCTCGTCCTCGAAGACCTTGTACGCCGGCGCCGTGCCGGCGACGATGTCGCAGAAGACGCACTTCGGCCCCGGCTCCGAGGGGAGTGGCATTTCCGGCCCCGACCTCGCTTCGGGATAAAGGCTTGAGTACGTCCCCCCGCGGTGAGTCGCCCTCATTAGGAGTGCCGGGCCTTCTCTTCCCGATGCGCACCCCAATCGCGGTGCTCGCGGTGGTGGTCGCGGCGCTCGTCCTCGGGTCTCCTCTCGCGGTCGGTGCCGCCGCCTCGCCGGCCGCGCCCCGCACGGAGGCACCGCTCGCCCTCACCACCGATGCCGTCTCCGTGCCGTACGGGAGCCTGGTGACGCCGGTGCCCGGCGCGACCCCGCTTACGGTCTCGCTGACGCTCGCCTACCCCGATCCGGGGGGACTCGAGCGATACCTCGCCGCGATCGAGGATCCCGCCTCCCCGCTCTACCGCGCCTATCTGACCCACTCGGAGTTCGAAGCGACCTTCGCGCCGACGGCTCCGAGCGTCTCCGCCGTCGTAGGGACCCTGGAAGCGGCGGGGGCGGGTTCGGTCACGGTCGCCCCGGACCGGCTCAGCGTGCTCGCGACCCTGCCCGCCGCATCGGTCGATTCCCTGTTCGGGGTTCGGATGGTCGACTTCGCCGAGGTGGGGGGAGCGCCCCTCTACACGGCGATCGGCACGCCGAAGGTGCCGGGCCTGCTCGCCGGGCTCGTCTCGGGGATCTCCGGCCTCAGCAACGCGGCCGATGTGCGCCTCTCCCTCGATCTCGCGGCGAGCCCGGTCACTCCGGTCCGGCCCGCGGCGAGTCCGGGCCAGTTCGCGCTGAACAATTCCACGGGCACCCAGTGGTTCGTCGGCTCGGACTTCACGCAGGCGTTCAAAGCGGTCCAGCTGTTCCCCGGCAACGAGAGCGAGGTCAGCCCGATCAACGCCACCTATCCGACGCACGTCGCCATCGCCACCCTCCTCGCGAGCGGCTACAACGAGACCAACGGGACGAACACCCCGCCGTGGGATCCCGCGGTGATCGACGCGTACTTCAACGACACCTTCCCGACCAGCGGGAATGCCACGGCCTGGCCGATCTCGAACCTGACCGGAGTGCCGGTGAACATCTCCGGGATCCTGCCGCCGCTTCCGGGCTCCTTCGGCGGGGTCAACGACTCCTCGCTGGACGAGTTCGAGAACTCCCTCGATCTCGAGATGGCCGGGAGCCTCGCACCGGGCGCCCCGCTCTACAACTTCTACTTCGCGGGGAGCCTTCTGACGAACGCGGTGAGCGACGCCGACGTCGCGTCGTTCTTCGACCAGGACCTCGCCGCCGCCCTCTCCTACAACTACACTCCGGCCCGCCTCGGCGTGGTCTCGGCCTCCTTCGGCATCACCGACCTCAACGATTCGACCTGGAATCAGGAACTCGAGGAGGCCGCGGTCACCGGCGTCACCGTTGTGGCGGCGAGCGGGGACCAGGGGAACGCGCCCAACGACCTCTCGGGTCGGGACAACGGGCCGTGGCTGATCTGGCCCGCGTCGGTCGGCTTCAACACGTCGGGGGTCGTCTCCGTCGGCGGGGTCTCGCTCGGCTTCACCGGCACGCCGAACGGATGGGTGAACGAGACGACGATCTCGGTCGGATACGACTACGACCTCGGGAACCTCACCGACGTGGCCGCCTGGTGGGACACCCTCGGCGGGCCCGGCGCGTACTCGGGCACCGAAGGCGGCGTGAGCGTGGTCTACCCCGAGCCCAGCTGGCAGTTCCACTCGGCCGCCCAGCCGAACATCGTGAACTACACGGTGACGCAGGGGACCGGCGCGCTCGGCCGGGCGGCGCCGGACGTCGCGTTCCCCGCGAACTCGACGATCGCGTTTGTCGAGGCGGACCAGTACGGCAACATCTACGCGTCGCTGCTCGAGGGCACGAGCATCGCGGCCCCGGCGTTCTCGGGGTTGCTCGCGGACGTCATCGCGGTCGCGACCCACCGGTTCGGGTTCGTCGACCCGGAGCTCTACCGCATCGCGAGCTACTTCACCGCCCATCCCAGCCCCACGAACGCCTACTACGACGTGACGAACGGGACGAACTACGCGTTCGCGTCCACGACGGGCTGGGACGCCCTCACGGGGTGGGGGATCCCGATCGGCCCGCTGCTCTACGCCGCCGACGCGACCCCGGCGATCCGGAACTACGAGTACACCGGCCCGACCCCGGTCCTGCCGGTCCCCGCACCGGCCGCCTCCGTTCCCTGGGTCGAGATCTACATCATCTTCGGGGTCGGGGCGATCGTCGCGATCCTGCTCGTCGTCGTGATGGCGCGGCCCGGGCGGAGCCCCAACGCGCCGCCGCCCGGAGCGTCGTACCGGCCGTTGCCGCCGCCTCCGCCGGGCTCGTTCCCCACGTCGGCGTACGACGGGGCGACGTTCCTCTGCCCGTACTGCGGGGCGCTGCGCCCGGCGGAACCCGTGCGCTGCCCCCGGTGCGGCGCGCTCTAGGCGTTCGCCGCTAGAGCGCGGCGGGCGGCTCCGCGTCGGGAGGGGTCGGCGCCGCTTCGGCCGGGGTGCCGCTCGGCGGCTCGGGGGGTGGGCTCGCCGCCTCGGGGGTCGGCTCGCCCGGCGCCGGGGCCGGCGGGACGCCGAGCTTCTGTTCGAGGAACCGGCGGATCTCCTCCGGTCGGGTCGAGGCGATCCCGAAGTACTCGGCGAAGCGCCGGGTCGTGGTGAGTTCGAGGGTCGAGCCCTTCGGCTCCGTGTGGACGAGTCCGATCGTCCGGAGGTGCTGGACCTCCTCGTAGGCAACGTCCCCGATCATCCGCACCAGGTGGCTCTGGAGGATCGGTTGGTGGTAGGCGACCAGCGTGAGGGCCTTCACCGTCCGGGGCGCCATCTCGACCGGGGTGACCGAATGGACGGTCGGAACGTACCGCTCCTCGAGCTGGAGCGCGTACCGGTCCCCGACCTTCCGGACCTCGAGGGCGGACTGGCGGTTCGCGTACGTCTTCTCGAGCGTGCGGACCGCCGCGAGGACGGGCCGGTAGTCGCCGACACCCAGGGCGTCGGTGATCTCCTTCACGCTCATCGGCTTCCCGGCGGCGAACAGCACGGCCTCGACCTGGAAGACCAGGTCATCGAGCTTCGACGGCATCTTACTCCTCCTCGACCACGACCCGGCGCGCATCGGCCAATCGGACGATCATCACCGGGCTCACTCCCAGGGACTCCTGCCGAAGGTCGATCGAGCGCTCGCGGGCGAGGAAGAGGGCGGCGAGGAAGAGCGCGACGAGGCGGTCGCGTCCCGAGAGGGGATTCCAGAGGTGGAGGAGGGGGAACGGCTCCCCGACCGGATGGTGGAGCGCGGCCTCCCACGTGTCGGCGAGGTCGTGCTCGGGCAGGTCGCCGTGGACCAACACCTCGGGCGGAGCACGCTGCTCCTCCCTCAGGCGGTCCCGGAGCTCCTGGATCCGGACGGCGCGTCGGGCGTCGGCCTCGGCCTCCCCGAACGCCTTCACGAGTTCGAGCAACGAGACCGGCCGCGTCTCGGGATGGCGCACCATCTCGAGCAGCGGGGGCGCGTCGATCGAGTCGAGGACCGCCGAGGTGACGTCGACGGCCTCGGGGGAGTCCATGAGCGGCAGGTAGCTCTCGTCGAGCGGGCTCGCCTCGAGGTCGGGGCCCGAAGCCCCCGGTGCGGCCTCCTGGCGCGCCTTGAGCAGCTCCTCGGACTGCAGGTAGAGGATGCTCCAGGCCATGTAGACCAGCCGACCCGCGATCGCGAAGTTGACCGCGCCGTCGGACTGGACCCGCTCGAGGTACGATTGCGTGAACTTGACGAGGTCGATCTCCCACGGATCGAACTCCTCCTCCATCACGAGCTCGAAGAGGAGGGCCATCGCCTTCTGGAACGGGTCGGGGATCACGAGATGGACGCCTTCCTTGAGATTGGTCACGAGATTCAGGTACCGCTCGAGGAGGACGGACGTGTCCTCGGACTCGCCGAGCAGCGAGCGGTGGAAGACGAGGTACTGGAGGACCTTCTCCGCCGCCTCCCGGGGCACCGCGTTCGGCGCGCCGAGCGCCTCGACCTCGAGCGCCGGGGTCGTCACTTCGCCTCCAGCGCGGGGGGCTCGGGCTCGTGGGCGTGGGCGCCCTCCCGGCTCTCCACGTCATGGATGTCGTCGAGGTGGATCCCGATCACGCGGGAACATCCGTCCCCGTGCATCGTGACCCCGTAGAGCTGGCTCGCGAACTTGAGGGTGACCTTCCGGAGCGAGATCACGACGAATTGCGCCCGCTCGGCGTTGTGCCGGAGCATGCGTCCGACGTACTCCGCGTTGAGCCCGTCGAGCGACATGTCGACCTCGTCGAAGACGTAGAGGGGGCTCGGGTCGTACCGCTGCAGCGAGAAGATGAACGCGAGGCTCGCGAGCGACTTTTCGCCGCCGGAGAGTTGTTCCAGGCGCGCGACGGTCTTCCCCACCGGTCGGGCCTTGATCAGGAGGCCTCCCGCGAGCGGATCGTCCGGGTTCTCGAGGGCGATCTCCCCCTCGCCGCCCGCGGAGAGCTCGCCGTAGATCTCCTTGTAGTTCGCGTTGACCTGGACGACGACCTCGTTGATCTTCTCCCGCTTCTTCTTCTCGATCTCCTCGACGAGACCGGTCAGCTCGGTCTTCTCGGTCGTCAAGCGCGTGACCTCGCCGCCGAACTCGTCCAGGCGAGACTTCTCGGCGTCGTAGTCCTCGATCGCTCGGAGGTTGACGTCGCCGAGCGCCGCCAACTGCTGCTCGAGCCCGGTCAGCTGGCGCTTGAGCTCCTCGATCGACATCGGCTTCTCCCCGGCCTCGGGCTCGGGGTACTGCTTCAGCGCTTCCTCGAGTTCCTGGAACCGCTTCTCGGCGACCGCGAGCCGGGTCTCCTCCTGCGTCAGGAGGGATCGGCGGGTCTCGAGGTTCGCCTGGGCCTCGCCGAGCTTCCGGGTGAGCGTCAGTCGCTCCTCTTCGAAGGCGCGCTTCTTCTCCGCCTGCGCCTTCTGGGCCTCGGACTGCTTCGACTCGACGGACTTCAACGCGTCGAGCGCCTCCTTGGCGGCGAGGACGGCCTTCTCGGTCTGGGCGATCTCCTTCTTCTTCGCCGTCACCGCCACCCGGGCGGTGTCGAGCTCCTTCTTTCGGCCGTCGAGGTTGGCCACGAGGGCGGAGAGGGAGGCCCGCGTCGACTCGAGTTCCCCGTTGACGCGGACGCGCTCCTCCGAGGTCTTCTGGGCGGCTTCCTGGAGCGCCCGGAGCTTCGCCCCGAGCGCCTCGGGCAACTGTCCGAGGTACTGCTCCTGGGCCTTCGCGATCGACGCCTTCAGCGTCGCGATCTGATCGGTGAGCTCCCGGACGGTCGCGTCCGCCTTCGCGAACGCGGCCTCGGCCTTCCGCTGCTCCGCGGAGGCGGAGTCGATGCGCTCCCGGGCGCCGGCGAGTCGGCCGCGCGCCGCGACCAGGTCCTTTTCGAGGATCTGGCGGGAGGACTGGTGGGACTGGTCCTGGATCGAGCGCGTGGCCAACTCCTCGCTGACCGCGCGGATCCGCTCGGCGTTCTTCGAGAGGGTCTCGCGGGCCGCGCCTTCGGCGGCGCTCTTCTCCCGCAGCTCCTCGCCGAGTCGCTTCAGTTCGACGGCGCTGTCGGCGCCGCGGCCCTGGGCCGAGGGATCGAGGTACCCGCCCGAGATGGCGCCGGTCGCTTCGATCAGGTCGCCGCCCAGCGTGACGAGCCGCACGCCGCCCATCTGGCTCCGGGCGTGCGCGAGATCGTCCATCACGACCGTCTCGCCGAAGACGTACCAGAATGCGGGACGGAGCTCCTCGTCGAAGCGGACGAGGTCGATCGCAAAGCCGGTCGCACCGGCCGCCTTGGCCGCGACGAGCGACTTACCGTGCGGCCGGCCGGGGAGCATCTTGTTCAGAGGGAGGAAGGTCGCGCGCCCGCGTCGCTCGTTCCGAAGGAGCTGGATGCACCGCTCGGCGATCTCGTCCGACTCCACGACGAGCGCCTGGAACCGGTTGCCGCCGGCGACCTGCAGCGCCGTCTTCACCTTCGGGTCGAACTCTGCGAGTTCCTCGACGGTGCCGCGGATCCCGGGGAGCTTCCCCAGGTTTCGCTGGGAGAGCAGGAAGTCCACGGCGGCGAGCTGGTTCGGTCGAGCCCCGGCTTCCGTTCGGGCTTTCAACCGGGCATCGAGGGCGAGGTACCGTCGGTTGATCTCGTTGACCTCCCGGGCGAGGCGTTCCGCCTCGGCCGTCAGGGACTTCTCTTGATTCTTGAGGGCGAAGAGCTCCTTCTGAAGCTCCCCGGTCGCGGGGCCGCCGGACCCCTTCGCGGGGCCGGTCTCCTTGATGCGGAGTTCGAGGTCCTTCACCTCGACCTCGCGTTCCCGGAGCTCGTCCTCGGCCTGGGCCTGCGTGCGTTCCGCCGCGTCCCGGGCGGCGTTCGCGGCCTCCCGGTCCTGGATCGCGCTCTGCCACGCCTTCTGGCGGGCGTCGTGCTGGCGCTCGAGCTCGAGTTGCTGCTTCCGCGCGGTCGCCATCTTCTCCCCGGGCCGTCCCGGGGTGCCGGTCGCGGCCTCGATCCCCTTCGTATCGTCGACGGCCCGAGCCTCGAGCTCTTGGAGCTCCTCGGCGAGGGCGGTCTCCTGCTTCGTGTAGGTCGCGCGTTGCTTCTCGTCGGCGTCGACGGCCTTCGCGAGCTCGTCCGCCTGACCGGCCATCTCCTCGAGCGCGTCCCGCAGGTGGGCGAGGGTCTGGTCGAGCCGTGCGTACGCCATCCGCTTCTCGTCGAGCTCCGACTTGAACTTCACCGCGGCCGCCCCGCCGGCTTCCGCGATCTCCCGATCGACCGCGTCGATCGAACGGGTCAGCTCGTCCTGTCGCGCGGAGAGTTCGCTCCGAGCCGTGTCGAGCTTCGCGATCTCGTCGCGCACCGTCTCGACCTGCTTCCGGCAGGTGAGAAGCTCCTGTTCGGCCATCCGATGGCCGGCGCGGGCGAGGCGCGCCTGGGTCCGGTGCTGGTCGTCCTGGAGCTGCTTGTACTGGATCGCCTGGAGGCGTTGTCCCTCGAGCGACGCGATCCGCGTCTTGATCTCGCCGAGCAGGGTCTGGATCCGGTCGAGGTTCTGATCGAGATCGGCCCGCTTGGTCTCGGCCCTCCCGAGTTCGTCGTCGTACTGGCTGATCCCCGCGAGGCGCTCGAGCAGGCCGCGTCGCGGCACCGGCCCCATCGAGACGATCTTGTTGACGTCGCCTTGCTGGACGAGATTGTACCCGTCGCCCGAGAGGCGCCCGTGGGCGAGCAGCGCGTCGATCTCGGTCTGCGTCGTGCGCTTGCCGTTCACGTAGAAGTACGAGTAGTAGCCGTCGGGATCGCTCGGCGCGAGCTTCACGTACCGAGTGATCTCGACCTCGGCCGTGTCGACGGGAAGCATCTTGTCGGCGTTGTCGAACACGAGGGAGACCTCGCATTCCGTGGCGGCCTTCTTCGACGAGCCCCCGTTGAAGAACAGGTGCGTCAAGCGCTCCGCCCGCAGCGCCTTCGAGCTCGTCGGCCCGAGCACGAAGAGGATCGCGTCCGAAATGTTCGATTTGCCCATGCCGTTCGGGCCGGCGACGCCGGTGAATCCGGGCTGGAATGGGATCTCGGTGGCCCCGGCGAACGACTTGAAATTTCGGACTTTGAGCCGTTTGAGATACATCGAGCGAACCCCCCTACCCGGTTCCGTTCTGCGACGTCCGTCGCCGACGTCTGCCCGTTTGTCAGACAGCCGTCAGCAGCGCTCTCCGAGCCCTGTCCGCCATATTTAACAGCATGGTTCGACTGCCGGCAGAGGCCTCCGGTAGGGTCGGGCCGGGGTGTTCCGGCCCGGTCTGACCCCCGGGACGGTCGCGGAGGAGACGTTACGCGTCGGCCCGATGCGGGCTGGCCCTACGCTCTCGAGGGCTCTTCGAGGACCGGGAGCGGGGCTTAGGCAGGGTTCGACCAGGAGAGGGGTCGCTCGCAGCGCCGACAGTACGTCGCGCCCGCCTCCGACCAAGCGCCACAGTACTGGCACTTCGAACGGACGGGCATCGGTCGTGGGGTGAGGTCTCGTGGCGGAGCGGGCGGATCGGCTGTGGGTTCTCCGCCGATCATCGGTAGCCCCTGCCACGCGCCCGCGTAGGCCGTGAGGCAGGCGAACAGGAGCACCACGCCGAGCACGAGGACGACCCAGCCCTCAACTCCGTTCGGGGCCGGGCACCCGGTCGAGGTCCCGTCCACGACGATCGGAGTGCAGTCCACCAGCAATACCGTAGCCACCACGAAGGAGGTTCCCGAAAACACCGCGAGGATCGTCGCGAGATGGGCCCACGCATGACGGAGGGCCTCGGGCCGCGAATTGCCGGCCGGGTCCGGCTCCGCCAACTCCACTCCCCCGCCTCCCGAAGCGACCCGGGAGTTTAAAATTCGGTCGCTCGCCGAGGTCGGGGCCGGGCGACGCTACGACCCCTGACCCGCCGGGTGGATCTCCGGCCGTCCTCACCGGCGGTTCCGGCTCTCCCCACGGCCGCGGGGCGTCTCTCGGCGAGAGAAACGTCGATCGGGGGCCGCCCGGTTCGGGGTCGCCACAAACCCTTTTATTTGGGACGACCCTCGCAAGTTCGAATGCGTCGCCGTACGACCGAGGGGTAGCCGACGTTGGCACCCACCCTCTGACGATTTTTTTTCGCGGTCGGACCCCATGGACGTCCTCGACGCTATCCGCTCCTACCGCCCCTGCATCCAGTACCAGTCGCGGCCGATCCCGCCCGAGAAGCTCAAGAACGTGCTGGCGGCCGCCCGGCTCGCTCCGAGTCAGCGCAACCTCCAACCGTGGCGGTTCGTCGTCATCCAGGACGACGAGCGCAAGCGCCTCCTCGCGCAAGCGTCCAACCGGGGCCGTCTGATCGCCGAGGCCCCCGCGGTCATCGTGGCGTTCGCGATCGAGGAGGACATCCCGGTCACGATCGGGGGGTACATCTCCGCCTACCCGTTGGACGTCGCGGTGGCCGTCGACCACCTGCAGCTGGCGGCGACGGCGGAGGGTCTCGGCAGCAACTGGATCATCGAGTTCAACGACGAGAAGGTCCGCACGGTCCTCCGGGTCCCGGAAGGCATCCACCCGATCGGGATCATCCCGATCGGTTATCCGGCGGACGGGAACGGCTCGGCGAAGGGGCCCGACGACGGCCGCAAGAGCCCGGACGAGATCATCGCGTACGACGAGTACCCCTGGTAACGCGCGCTCCGTGATCGACGTCACGTTCGTGAGCACGAATCCGGGCAAGTTCCGCGAGGTCCGGGACGTCCTCCGCCCGTTCGGCGTTCGCGTCCGGTGGACCCGTCGGGAGCTGCCGGAGCCTCAGGCCGAGACGCTCGAACAGGTCGTGGCGGCCAAGCTCGACGCGGTTCGGGATCTTCGCGGATACGTCCTGGTCGAGGACTCGGGCCTGTTCATCCCGTCGCTCCGGGGCTTTCCGGGAGTGTACTCGGCCCACTTCCTCCGGATCTGGAAGTTCGGACCGATCTTCGAGTTGCTGAAGACGCGGCGCCGGGGGGCGTACTTCCGCGCGGTCGTCGGGCTCCAGCGCGGACGTCGCCGCTGGACGTTCGCCGGGGAGGTGCGCGGCTCGATCGCGCCCCGGGCGGCCGGTCGGGGAGGGTTCGGATTCGATCCGATCTTCATCCCGCGCGGCTGGGACGAGACTTTCGCGGAGGGGTCCCCCGAGGCGAAGAACGACATCTCGCACCGGGCGCGCGCGCTCCGCCAGGCCGGCGCGGTGCTGGCCCGTCGCCGGGCTTAATCCGCCCCTCGCGTTCGGGGACGCGATGTCGATCGAAGGGCTCACCGACTCTCCGATCCTGACCCTCATCGACCAGATCTTCCGGATCCGCCAGGAGGGGCAGACCGTCCTCGGGCTGCACATCGGCGAACCGGACTTCGACACGCCGGCCGGGATCCGGGACGCCGCGTATCGGGCGATGAACGAGGGGCAGACCCACTACGTCTCGGCCCAGGGGCTCCCCGAACTGAGGGCCGCGGTCGCGCACCGGCTCGCCACGCGCAACCGGATCCCCGCCGCGCCGGACCAGGTGGTGATCCTGTCCGCAAAATTCGCGATTTATGCGACCCTCCTGGCGACCCTCGCTCCGGGCGACGAGGTGCTGTTGCCGGACCCGACCTACCTGTTCGAGCAGCCGATCCAGCTGGCCGGAGGGCGGCCTGTCTACGTCCCCCTGCGGCCGGACTTCTCGCTCGATGCCGAGGCGCTCGAGCGGGCGGTGACTCCGCGCAGCCGGCTCCTCTTCCTCGTTTCGCCCGCGAACCCCACGGGCCGGATCCTGCGGTCCGACGAGGTCCGCCGCGCCATCGAGATCGCCCGGGACCACCACCTGACGATCGTGAGCGACGAGACGTACGAGTCGCTGGTCTACGAAGGCCGGCACGTCAGTCCGGCGAGCGTCGCGCCGCCCGACGTTCCGGTGGTGACGGTGGGCAGCTTCTCGAAACTGTATGCGATGACCGGTTGGCGCGCGGGGTACGCCGTCGCCCCGCCCACCCTCCGCGGCCGCCTCGTGAAGATCATGGAACACACGCTGACCTGTCTCCCCCCGTTCATCCAGAAGGCGTGCGTCTGGGCGCTCGAGCACGCCGGGCCGGACGAGGCCCGGTTCCGGGAAGCGTTCCGGCAACGGCGGGACCACCTGGTCCGCCGCCTTCAGCGCGTGTCCGGCCTCTCCACCCTCGCCCCCGAGGGGGCGTTCTACGTGTTCCCGCGCTACGACCTCGCCCTCCCATCGGTCGACTTCTGCTCCCGCCTGCTCGAGCAGGAGAAACTCGCCCTCGTACCGGGGATCGCGTTCGGCCCCCACGGCGAGGGCCACGTGCGGATCTCGTACACCTCGCCGGTCGAAGTGCTGGACGAGGGCGTGGAGCGGCTGGAGCGATTTCTCGCGCGCCCCGTCGCGCTCGGGCGCGCGGCCGCCGGCCCGGCACCACGACCGTTTTAGTACCCGTACCGACTCGCCGGCACCATGCCGTCTCCGCGCCGAGTCCACGACCTGACCGCGTTGCTCGAGACCCACATGCCCGTTTGGCCGACCTCGCCGCTGCCCGTGTTCGAGCCCGTCGGGATCGTCGCGCGCGACGGGTACTCGATCGAGCGGGTGACGTGCATGACCCACACGGGGACGCACATGGACGCCCCGTACCATTTCCTCGAGGACGGGGTCACGGTCGACCGCATTCCCCCGGCCCAGCTGGTCGGGTCGATGGCCGTCCTCGACCTGAGGTCCGAAGCCCAGGGCACGATCCTCACGGCCGCGGCGGTCGAGAAGCATTGGCCGAAGTCGCTCGATCCCGAGATCGTCCTGCTGCGCACCGACTGGAGCCAGCGCCGCGCCGCGACGCGAGAGTACCTCTACGACTTCCCGGGGCTCGAGCCCGCCGCCGCCGAGGCGATCGTCCGCCGAGGCGTGAAGGGCGTCGGCACCGACACGCTCGGGATCGATCCGTTCTCGAACGCGAAGTTCGAGGCGCACAAGGTGTTCCTCGAGAAGGGGATCTGGATCCTGGAAGCGCTCGACCATCTCGATCAGTTGAGCGAAGGGGTCGAGTACACCCTCGTCGCGGCTCCGCTCAAGATCTCCGGCGGCAGCGGAGCGATGGCGCGCGTCTTCGCCCTCGAAGGGTAGGCCGTGCCGTTCGCGACCCGACTCGACGGCGCGCGGGTCCTCGTCACGGCGTCGAGCCAGGGGATCGGCTTCGGAGCCGCCGAGGCGTTCGTCGGCGAGGGCGCTCGCGTGGTGGTCAATTCCTCGAATCCGGAGCGGACCGCGGCGGCCGTCGCCCGCCTGGGGAAATCCGGTGAGGTCCATGGGGTCGTCGCCGATCTCAGGAGTCAGGACGACCTCGACCGCCTCCTCGCTGAGACCCTCCGCCACCTCGGGGGCCTCGATACGCTGGTCTACGTCACGGGCTCCCCCCGTCCGGGGACGTTCCTCGAGCAGGAGTACGCGGACTGGGAGCGCGCGGCGTCGCTGCTCGTCGTCAGCCCGGCGTACCTCGCGCGGCGGGCCGCCGAGGCGATGGTCGCCGCCGGGACCCGAGGGCGGATGGTCTTCCTCACGTCGTTCGCGATCCGCGAGCCGATCCCGAACCTCGCGCTGTCGAGCGTCTGCCGGGTCGCCGTCGCGGGGCTCGTTCGCACCCTCGCCCGGGAGCTCGGCCCGAAGGGCATCCGGGTGAACGGGATCCTCCCGGGATACATTCGCACGGCCCGGGTCGAAGAGGTCACGGGGGATGCGGCCCGTCGCCGGGGGGTCCCGGCCGAGCAGGTGCTCCGGGAGATCGAGCGAGACATCCCGCTCGGCCGGCTCGGGACGACCGAGGAGCTCGCGCGCGCGGTGCTGTTCCTCGGGAGCGATCTTTCGAGCTACGTCTCGGGAGCGATGCTTCCCGTCGACGGCGCGATCCTGCGCTCGACCGGTTAGGCGCCGTTACCCGCGGTCCGGCCGCTGCGCCTCGTGCAGGAATTCCTCGCGGCGCGGCGTGAAGACGTCGAGCACGATCGTCGGGGTCTTCGGGTCCGCCGTCAACTCGTGGGGGACATTGCTCGGCACCGTATAGGACGAGCCGACCTTGAGGGTCCAGGTCTCGGATCCGACGCGGAATTCCCCTCCGCCCTGCAGCACCGTGCCGGATTGAACGTGGGGGTGCGTGTGCATCGCGAACTTCGCCCCGGGGGCGATCCGATAGAGCACCATCATGACGCCGGGATCGTGCGCGAGGATGCGGCGCTGCACGCCGGGGAGAATCTCGTGCCAGGCGTCGGGCTTGTCGTGCCACAACGGCATGATCGAACCACCACGCCCCCGGTATTTCTGCCTGACGCGCCGCGCGGGGCTACGCGAGCGCTCGGCGGAGGTCCTCGATCAGGTCCTCGGCGTCTTCCACGCCCACGCTGAACCGCAGCAGCCCGTCGCGGATCCCCTGGGACTCCCGCAGCTCTCGAGGGACCGATCGATGGGTCATCAGCGCCGGCACGTTCACGAGCGACTCCACTCCCCCGAGGCTCTCCGCGAGGGTGAACACCTTGAGGCGACGCACGATCCGGCGTACGGCGGGCAGACCTCCCCGGACTTCCGCCGAGACCATCCCTCCGAAGTCGTCCATCTGCCGGCGGGCCACAGCATGCCCGGGGTGATCGGGGAGACCCGGGTAGAGCGTGCGCAGGATGCGGGGATGCCCGCGGAGGAACGCGGCGACCTTCCGCGCGTTCTCGCAATGCGCGCGGATCCGGAGCCCCATCGTGTGGATGCCGCGGAGCACGAGGAAGCAGTCGAGGGGACCGGGTACGCCTCCCTGCGTGTTCTGGTACCACCGGTACTTCTCGAGCAGCGCCTTCCGCCGGAACACGAGCGCCCCCCCGATGAGGTCGCTGTGGCCCCCGAGGTACTTGGTCGTGGAGTGGACGACCACGTCCGCCCCGAGTTCGAGCGGCCGCTGCAGCACGGGCGAGGCGAAGGTGTTGTCGACGGCGACGCGTGTCCCGTGGCGGCGGGCGAGTCCGATCGCGCCCTTCAGGTCGGTGACCTTCAGGAGCGGGTTCGTCGGGGTTTCGAGGTAGAGGAGGTCGACGCCGGGCTTCGACTCCAGCGCGCGACGGACGTTCGCGAGGTCGCTGGTGTCGATGACATCGACGTGCACCCCGTGCGTCTTCGCCACCTGCAGGAGACGCCAGGTCCCCGCGTACAGGTCGTCCCCCGCGACGACCCGACTGCCGCTCGGATACGCCATCAGGAGCGCCGAGGTCGCGGCGAGACCGGAGCCGAACGCGAGCGCACCGGCCCCTCCTTCGAGTCGTCCGAGCACCCGCTCGAGCGCCGAACGGGTCGGATTCCCGGTCCGGGAGTACACGAAGCCTTTCGCCTTCCCCGGTGCGGACTCGGCGTACGTCGAAGTGAGGTAGACCGGGACGTTGACGGCTCCCGTCAACGGATCCGGAGTCTGACCGTCATGCAGGAGTCGCGTGTTCCAGTTCATCGGCGCCCCGGGAGGGCCGCGGGAAGATGAATCATTCGTCGCCGGCTCGGACAGAATCCCGCCGTTTCGATGGTATTAAAACCCGGGAAATTTTGCGCGTGTCAGGGCCTAGCGCGGCGCGGGGCCCACGAAAATTCGGGGGAACACGAGGTTGACCGCTGCGACGAGTACCGAGCAAGCCACCGCGTCAGTGAATCTCCCTGCGGCCGAGTCGGTGCGACGCGAGGTGAGCAGCACCGACCTCTACGTCCGGCAATCGTCCGGTCTCGTCCGCACCGTCGGTCCCCGGACCGCGCTGTTCGCCAATCTCGTCGCGATGGGGATCATCGTGAACTACTTCTGGATCGTCTACGCGTCGGCCGGGTACCCCAACGCGAACCTGATCACCACCGTCGCGATCGGCGTGCTGATCAACGTCGGGGTCGGCTACGTCTACTGGATGCTCTCGAGCGCGATGCCGCGCTCCGGCGGAGACTATGTCTTCATGGGGCGGATCTTCCACCCCAGCATCGGGCTTGGGACGAACCTGCTCTTCTCGGTCGTGTTCATTTCGTGGGCCGGACTGTTCGCCTGGTACATCGCGACGACCGGCCTCCCCATGATGGCCGCGAGCTATGCCGTCGCGACCAACACCGCGATGCCGGCATGGGTCACCACGCTCACCTCGAGCACCACGAACATCTTCCTCGTCGGCGCCGCCGTGCTCGTCCTCGTGTTGCTCATCAGCCTCCTGCCGACCAAGTGGGTCTTCCGGGCCACGGTCGGGATCTTCGTCCTCACCGCGATCATTTACGTGATCATGATCGGCCTGATGCTCGTCACCCCGCAGTCGACGTTCGCCAATCACTGGAACGCGCTCAACCCGACGAGCCAGTCGTACGCGACCCTGGCGGCGAGCGGCGCGAGCGTCGACGCGATCACCCTCTCGGGCACGTTCCTCGGCATCGTCTACACCATGCTGAGCTTCATCGGCTACGCGAACAGCTCGTACTTCGCGGGGGAGATCCGCGGAAGCCCGACCCGAACGCAGGGGCTCGCGATCTTCGGGGCTCCCCTCATCTTCGCGGCGCTGATCGGCGCACTGTACGCGGGTTGCTACTACACGTTCGGTCGCGATTTCATCGTCGGGGTGAGCCAGGGGTACATCGGTGGGACCGTTTCCCTCAACGCCCTCCCCTCCCCGCTCTTCCTCGCCGCCTTCCTCACGACCAACGGCTACCTCGCCGCCTTCCTGTCGTTCGGGCTCACGCTCACGTTCTTCGGGTTCGCCTTCATCTACTTCATCATCCCGACCCGGAACCTGTTCGCCTGGTCGTTCGACCGGATCCTCCCGGCGTTCTTCACCCGGGTCTCGAGCGGGGGCGTCCCGTTCGTCGCGGTCGGTATCCTCTTCGTCTCGGCGCTGATCTCGCTGTACGTCGCGACGTACACGACCCTGTTCACCTACCTGACGTACTCGAACTTCGGGTTCTGGCTCGCGGTCGGGATCGTCTGCCTCGGCGGAGCGCTGTTCCCGTTCCTGCGTCCGAAGTTGTTCGCGCAGGCGCCCCGGGTCGTCCAGGCGAAGATCGGACCGATCCCGATCCTCACCGTCGTCGGGATCGCCTCCTGGATCGCGGCGTGGTTCGTCAGCTACGCCGCGTCGACGGCCCAGTACCTCGAGATCTCGGGACCGTATCCGTACTCGTACCTGATCTTCCTGCCGGTGGTCTTCGTGATCGGGGTCGTGCTCTACTTCGTCTCCTACGCCATCCAGCGGGCCCGCGGCGTCCCGGTGGATCTGATCAGCAAGGAGCTGCCCCCGGATTGAACGGGGCGACGGGGGCTCCTTAAGGGAGCCCGCCGGCTCCCCCGGAGCGGATGGGCGAGGTCGTCGACCTGGTCATCGACGCCCGCCGCGGCGAGAAGATCTCGCTCGAGCTGCCCCTTTCGCTGCGGACGCCCCCCGAGAGCGCGCGCGAGGAGCTCGGCCTTCCCGAGTGGGTCGACGTGCGGGACCCGATCGTCGCGCGGGGACTCCTGCTGCTCCGGGCGGCCCGCCGGGCGAGCCCCGCACCGGCCCTCGCGATCCTCGGCGGCGTGGCGAACCGCATGCGATGCCCGACGAGCAACGCGCCGACGAGCCCGCTGCGGCGCTCGCTCCACGACCTCGACCTTGCCTGCCTGCACAAGGAGCTGCGCACGGTCCGGGCCTTCCTCGAGTCGCTCCACGAACGCGAGGGCAGCGGGCTCCGGGTCTTCGAGACCGCGGGCGACCAGATCTTCAATTCGCTCAGCGAAGGGCGGCGCCTGCGGTTCCACATGGTCCTCGGGCAGCAGGGCTCCGGCATCTCGCTCGGCTCCATCGACCTCCTGGCGGACGAGTTCCGATTCTGCCACCGGTTCGACCTTCGGGAGGATGTCGCGTCGGCCGCGCGCCAGCACGGCACGCTGAGCCTGCCGCTCCTCCTGCTCGCGAAGCTCCAGTACATCCAGCGGGTTCCGAAGGAGTCGGCGGGCCCGGTCGCCGAGCGCGTCCTCGAGCCGTTCGGCCGATCCGACGTCCTGATCGGGCCGGAGGCGAAGGACGTCCAGGACGTGCTCGCGCTCCTCATCGATCACCCGCTCGACGAGTCGGCGGGGGGGATCTCACCCTCCCGCCTGATCGCCGTGCTGGGGAAGGACTGGGGGCTGTGGAAGACCGTCGGACTCAACGTCGCGACGATCCGCCGGTCGCCGATCCTCCTCGGCCTTCCCGAGAGCCTCCGCGCCACGGCCTTCGCGCAGCTGGAGGCGGTGGCGGAGCTCCTGGACGGGCTCTCTCCCAAGCGCCGCCTCGCCTTCCTGGGCGGCGAGTGGTGGGAGGAGGTCGACGCCCAGCCCTCGGTCGACGTCACCGCGCGGGCGGGCTAGCGGTCGTCAGCCGCTCGTGAGCACGGCGGAGCGCACCCCATCCTTCCCGAGATCGACCAGGGCGCCGAGGAGCGCGCCTTCCGCGTAGGCGCTTCCGCAGTTCATCGAGATCGTTCGCCCGAACGTCGTGCTCCCGCGCGACTCATGGATGTGTCCGTGGAGGCCGAGGAGCGGGTGGTGCCGTTCGAGCGCCGCGCGGACCGCGGAACTTCCGACGTGGATCAGGTCCGCCTCGCCGCCCGGCGCCATGACCTTGGTCAACGCCGGGTCGAGCCGCGGGGCGAGATCGAGCGGCGTCCCCCGGGGCGGGACGTGGGCGTTCAGCACGGCCGTTTCGGGATGCTCCAGCTGCGCGAAGCGCGGCTCGAGGTAGGCCGTGATCGCCTCCTCGGCGAGCTCCCGGTGCGTGTGCCAGGGGGTCGGGTTGCTGTACGGCAGGGTCAGGAGCTCGTGATGGTCGTCGAGACGGAGGATCTCGAGGTCGGTGAGCTCGGCGAGCTCGTCCTCGGAGATCACGCGCTCCATGGAGGAGAGGTCGTCGTTGCCCAGACCGATGAGGAGGCGCGTCGGAGTTCCGGCGAGCCGTGGGCCGGCCCACGCGAGCCACCGGCCGAGCTCGTCACTCGCCCGTTCTTCGAACAGCGCGTCGAGCGCGCCCGGTCGGGCCTGGAGTTCCTCCCATTCCGAGACCGTCGTGCGGAACGGGATCGTCGCACTGTCCCGCAGGGACGTCTCGAGTTGGTCGAGCTCCGTGGGCGACGCGGCGGTCCGGGTGCTCCCGTTGAGCTTCGCGGTCCAGGTTCCCCGCGCTTCGAGGATCGGCGTGAGGGTCTTCGCCGCGACATCCCCCCCGACCAGGAGGACGTCGGCCCGGTAGACCTTGGCCGCGTTGATGAACTTCCGCCAGCATACCGCCGACCCGTGCACATCCGCGACGAAGAAGATCCGGGTCGGCCCTACCACGCGAGATCCCTGCGCCCGCCCGAGTCCGGTCGGAGCCAAAAGGGTGCCGGCGCTCGGGAAGCGAAGTTCCCTCGGCGGAATTCCCGCCGAGGGGGATGAAGAGGTTCGGTGCGCGAGGAGCGTCTCGGCTAGTCTTCGCCGAAGTCGCCGCCCATTCCGCCCATGCCACCCATGCCGCCGGGTCCGCCCGGTCCACCGGGGCCGCCGGACGGCGGCGGGCTCGACTTGGACGCGATGACGTCGTCGATCCGCAGGATCATCACGGCGGCGTCCGTGGCGCTCTCGATCGCCTGGCGCCCGACGCGGATCGGCTCGATGACGTGGAGGTGGCTCATGTCATCGACCTTGCCGGACGTGACGTTCACCCCCGCGCTCTTCTGGCCGCCCTTGTGGGCCTTGCGCAGCTCGATCAGGATGTCGATCGGATCCAGCCCGGCGTTCTCCGCGAGGGTCCGGGGGATCGTCTCGAGGGCCTCCGCGAAGCTCTCGAACGCGATCTGCTCGCGTCCGCCGATCTTCGCCGCCTCGTCCCGGAGCTGCAGCGCGAGCTCGCTCGCGGTCGCGCCGCCGCCGATGACGTACTTGCCGTCCTCGACCGCCACCGCGACCACGTTCAGGGCGTCGTCGAGCGATCGCTCGATCTCGTCGAGCACGTGCTCGGTGCCGCCGCGCATCAGGATCGAGACCGCGCGCGCCTTCTTGGCGCCCGTCACGAAGGTGAGCGCGTCGTCGCCGATCTTCCGCTCTTCGACCAGGCCGGCCGTGCCGACGTCCTGCGGGGTGAGTTCGCTGACCTTCGAGACGATGTTCGCCCCGATCGCCTTCGCGAGCTTCTCCATGTCGGACTTCTTGACGCGCCGGACCGCGTAGATGCCGTCCTTCGCGAGGTAGTGCTGGGCGAGGTCGTCGATCCCCTTCTGGCAGAGGACGACGTTCGCGCCGGACTTCTTGACCTGGTCGACCATCCGCCGCAGCATGTTCTCCTCCTCCTGGAGGAAGGCGTTCAGCTGGGAGGGGTCGTTGATCTCGATCTTCGCATCGATCTCGGTCTTCTTGATCTCGAGCGCCGCATCGAGGAGCGCGATCTTCGGGTTCTCGACCCGCGTCGGCATCCCGGAGTGGACCTTCTCCTTGTCCACGATCACGCCTTCGATCAGCTGGGTGTCCGCGATCTGGCCCCCCTGCTTCTTGATCAGCTGGATGTTGTCGAGATCGACGTAGTAGCCCTCGCCCTTCTTCTCGGCGACGGCGGTGACCGCCTTGACCGCGATCTCGCCGAGGAGGTCCCGGTTGAAGGAGACCGACTTCGACGCCATCGAGGTGTTCGCGATCCGCAGCAGGGTCTCATGGTCCCCGATCCCCACCGGGTGGCTGACGTGGTCGAGGATCGTCAGCGCCTTCGTGGAGGCCAGCCGGTAGCCTTGGGAGATGATCGTGGGGTGGATGTTCTGCTCGATGAGCGACTCGGCTCGCTTGAGGAGTTCCCCGGCGAGCACGACGGCCGTGGTGGTTCCGTCGCCCGCTTCCTGGTCCTGGGTCTTCGCGACCTCGACCAGCATCTTCGCGGCGGGATGCTCGACATCCATCTCCTTCAGGATGGTCACGCCGTCGTTCGTGACGACGACGTCGCCCATCGAGTCGACGAGCATCTTGTCGAGCCCGCGCGGCCCGAGGGTCGACCGGACCGCGTCGGCGATCGCCTTCGCGGCCTGGATGTTGTTGTTGAGCGCCCCGCGCCCCTTCTCCCGCTTCGTCCCTTCTCGCAGCACCAGAATCGGCGTGTTCCCAGCCATCATAGTCTTGAGGTCCGAGAGTACTCTCGGCTACCAGTTTCGGTCAGAAAGCCCTTCTATTTAAAACCGACCAGCCCCGTTCGGCGGACCCTCCCCACGCCCCGGGGCCTCGAGCCGCTCGGGCGGCCGACTGATAAGGCCGTCCTAAGTGGGGCGGCCGCGTCATTCCCCCATGAATCCGACCAGCTACCAGGAACTGTTCCGGAACCGGAACTATCTGCGCGTCTTCGGCGCGGGCCTGGGCTCGATCGCCGGCTCCGCGATCGCGAGCGTCTGCATCGTTTGGATCACCGCGAGCGTGACGGGCTCGCCGTTCGACGTGGCCCTCCTCGCGATCGCCCAGCTCATCCCGGCGATCGTCTTCAGCACGCTCGGCGGCACCCTCGTCGATCGCTACAACCGGCGGCGCCTGATGGTGATCTCCGATCTGGCGCGCGGCGGCGCGCTCGCCTTCGCCGCGATCGTACTCGCCGTCTACGGGTTCAACCTCCCCGTCCTCCTCTTCGCGTCCGTGGTCCTGGGGGCCTTCACGGTCCTGTTCAACCCGGCCGAGCAGGCGATCGTGCCGGCGCTCGTCCCGGCCCCGCAGGTCGCCGACGCGAATGGGCTCATCCGCTCCAGCCGCTCGTCGCTCCAGTTCGTCGGGGTGGCGATCGGCGGCGTGCTCGTCGTCGTGGTCGGCCCGGTCTGGGGGATCGCCGCCAACGCCGCGACCTTCGCCCTCTCGGCGAGCCTCCTCACGGGCCTCGCCGTTTCCGATCGGCTCGCCTCGCCGCGGGCGCTCGAAGAGAAGGAGAGCTACTTCGCGGAGCTGCGGGCCGGATTCGCGTGGCTGTACGCTGCGAAGGGCTTCTTCCAGCTGACGATCTCCGCGCTCTTCTTCAACTTCGCCTCGACCCTGATCGCGACGTTCGTCGTCTTCTACGCGACCTACGTGCTGCACGGTTCGGCGCTCGTCTACTCCGGCCTGCTCGCCGCCGAGGTGGCGGGGACCGCCCTCGGCTCGCTGCTCGTAGGCCGGCTCGGCGCCGCGCGATACGCGGGCAAGGCCTGGGTGGTGCCGTACGGGGCCGTCTCGGGGGGCGTGGCCCTCGCGCTGGCCCTGGTTCCCAACGTTCCCGTATCGATCGTGACGTTCTTCACGCTCGGCCTGCTGGCCGGATTCGCCGGAACCGCCTGGCTCACCGCGGCCCAGCTCCTGGTCCCAACGGGGATGCAGGGTCGGTACTTCGGGGTGGACGCCCTCGGCAGCGCCGCCATCCTCCCGGCGGCGGAACTCATCGGCGCCTTCCTGATCGGGCTGTTCGGCGTCGACTCCTTCGGCGTGCGGACGACGTTCCTCATCGCCGCGATCGTCTGGATCGTGGTCGGCGTGGCATTCCTCGTCCCGCGGGCACTATGGAACCTGAGCGTCCCCGCGGGCGCTACGTCCCGTAGCGCCGACGACGAAGCTGGAACGCCCGGATCGCCCGGAGGAAGTCGAGTCGGGTGAGCCCGGGCCACATCACGTCCGAGAAGTAGAGCTCCGCGTAGGCGGATTGCCAGAGAAGGAAGTTCGAGATCCGCTCCTCCCCGCTCGTCCGGAAGATCAGGTCGGGATCCGGAAGGTCCCGAGTGTACAGATGGCGCGAGACCGCGCCGGAATCGATCTCCTCGGGCAGGATCGTCCCGTCCCGAACCTCGCGCGCGAGGGTCCGGATCGCCTCCACGATCTCGTCGCGGCCCCCGTACGCCAGGGCCACGTTGTACTGGTAGGCGGAGTAGTCTCGCGTCGCGCGCTCCGCGATCTCGATCGCCTCCTGGACGCGCGCGGGAAGCGCCGCCCGGTTCCCGATGACCCGGACCCGGATCTGATGGCGGTGGACCCGCGCGTCGGTCGCGATGTCGCGGAGCGCCCGGTCGAAGAGGTCCATCAGCCCCTCGAGCTCCTCGGAGGAGCGGGAGAGGTTCTCCGTGGAGAGCGCGTAGACGGTCAGGATCTTGATCTGGAGGTCGAGGCACCAGTCCAGGAGCTCCTCGAGCGTGTCCCGTCCGGCGGCGTGGCCGTCGTTCACGCCGATCCCATGCGCGCCGGCGAACCGTCGGTTGCCGTCCATGATGATCGCGAGGTGGTTCGGCACCGGTTCGGCCCGGACGAGCTCGGCAAGCCGCTTTTCGGTGAGGTCGCGCAGCGTGTCGCCGACGATGTGCGAGAGGTACGGCGAGGATCGGTCCTTCCGGGCCGTCTTCTCGGGGGCCACGACCGAGAGAGGCGGCACCGCGCATAAGGCGTCGGGGCCGCCGCGGGAAGCGGCCCACCCCCGGGAGGGGGAGGCGCCCTGGTCGGGAGTTCCGGCCGGAGGGGGCGGGCCCCTCCGCTCGTTCGAACCCGAGTCGCAGGCTCGACAGACCTACATCCTAGACCGCTAGACTACCAGGGCAACCCCGCGCACCTAGCCGCCGCACGCTATGAAACTTGCCGCCGCGCGCCCGCGCCGGCGCGCCCGCGCTCGCGCCCGGGCGCGCGCGCTGCGCGCGCGTTCGACCGGCGGCCGAAGGCCGGTGCGGGAGACCGATGCTGCGAGTCGAAGTTCCGATTTATGTACGCGAGCGGGGAGATGGGCGATCGGGTACGCGGAGGTCGACAATGACCGCGATGATGAGCTGGTTTCTCGTGGTGATCGGGGTGATGGGGCTCGTCCTGGCCCTCCACCATCTCGGCGTGGACGTGATGGCGACGATCGGCAATCTGCTGCACGGGACCGAGCACTTCCTCGGTCGACCGCTGATCACGTTCTAGCGCGGGGTCGTCGCGCGCGGCGCGCGAGCGTCCGGGCGAGGTCGGCCGGTCGGACCACTCCCCCCGGAGTGACGAACGCGGTGACGTACCGGGCCGGGGTCACGTCGAACGCCGGGTTTCGAGCCCTCGAGCGCATCGGGGTCGTGCGGCGTCCGCCGAACCCGAGCACTTCTTCCTCGGCCCGCTCCTCGACCGGGATCGCCGCTCCGGTGCGACGCCCCGTGTCGAACGTGCTCCACGGGGCGGCCACATAGAACGGAACGCCGTTCTCCCGCGCGACCACCGCCTTCTCGTACGTGCCGATCTTGTTCGCGAAGTCGCCGTTGCGCGCGATGCGGTCGGCTCCCACGACCACCGCGTCGACCTGGCCGGTACGGAAGAAGTGCCCCGCCGCGTTGTCCGCGATGACCGCATGCGGGATCCGTTCGCGAGCGAGCTCCCAGGCGGTCAGGCGGGCGCCCTGGAGCAGCGGCCGCGTCTCGTCGACCCAGACGAA
>Ga0335074_10002795_pt1 | contig 23778 bp, 19 predicted proteins | sample Lox_Sample_23_FD_206715 | JGI IMG/M metagenome (GOLD analysis project Ga0335074, IMG submission 206715) | Soil microbial communities from Loxahatchee National Wildlife Refuge, Florida, United States - Lox_Sample_2.3 | ecosystem: Environmental > Terrestrial > Soil > Wetlands | place: USA...
GCGATTCGCAATATTGCGTCGGCGTTAACAGCGGTACTGACGCTCTGCGGTTTGCTTTGACTGCGTGCGGGGTAAAGAACGGAGACGTTGTCGTTACGGTTCCCAATACGTTCATCGCAACAACTGAAGCGATCTCTCAGGCTGGCGCCTTGCCGGAGTTCGTCGACATCGACGAGCAAACCTACAACATGAGTCCGGCGAATCTCGAAGAGTATCTCGATAAGCGGTGTTCTCTCGAGTCTGATGGAAAGCTCGTGAGCCGCAGAAGTGGACGCCCAGTCACCGCTATTCTACCGGTCCATCTCTACGGGCAGATGGCCGACATGGATCCGATTCTCGAATTGGCCGAGCGCTATGGCTTGCTTGTGATTGAGGACGCTTGCCAGGCGCACGGAGCCGAGTATTTCTCGCGCAAACAGAATCGTTGGGTGAAAGCCGGATCGATGGGGAAAGCCGCGGCATTCAGCTTCTATCCCGGAAAGAACCTTGGCGCCTGCGGCGAAGCAGGAGCCGCGACCACGCAAGATGGTTCAATCGCGCAAACGATGAAAATGCTCCGCGATCATGGACAAGCCAAGAAGTATTACCACGATATTGAGGGCTACAACGGACGGCTGGACGCCATTCAAGCGGGGCTGCTTCACGTAAAACTTGGTCATCTCGGCAAGTGGAACGAATCACGGCGGGAGCGCGCCGTGGAATACCAGCGCCTCTTGCAAGCTGCGGATTGTGGCGTAGAACCGGTTCACGAACCGTTGTGGTCCAAGGCGGTGTATCACTTGTATGTCGTTCGGACAGATGATCGCGAAGCCTTGATGAATCACCTGAAGACTGCGAGCGTCGGCACAGCGATTCACTATCCCATCCCGTTGCATCTGCAGAAGGCATACGCCTCCCTGAATTATCGTGCCGGGGATTTCCCTGTAGCCGAGCGCGTCGCGCCGGAAATCATTTCGCTGCCGATGTTCCCCCAACTTTCGGCCGAGCAACAAGCTCAAGTCGTGGACTCGATCGTGAGCTTCATGCGAGAAGCAGTTGCTTCGTAACGATCCACCTCACACCTTGTCTTGAGAAAGGCTTACATCCATGACTGAGCGCAAAAAGGTTGTGATCGTTGGACTCGGGGAAATCGGCAAGCCTCTGTTTGATCTCTGTTCGGGGCAGCATGAAACCGTCGGAGTCGATATCGAACCTGCCGTCGATCGGGTCGATCACCCGGATTTCGTGCACATTTGTTATCCATTTCAGATTCGCGATTTCGTGGGCGAGACCGCGCGTTACATCGAACTCTTTCATCCTTCGATCACCGTTATTAACAGCACGGTCTCCGTAGGAACAACACGCGCTATCGAAGATCGGACCGGTCTTCCCGTGGTCAACAGTCCGGTCCGTGGCAAGCATGCCCGCATGTTGGACGATCTTCGCCGCTATACGAAATTTGTTGGTGCGGTCAAGCCGGAAATCGGCCACACGGTCGCCGAACACTTTGAAAGCCTCGGATTGAAGACGAAATTGCTTTCTTCGCCCGAGGCCACCGAACTCGCCAAGCTCACCGAGACGACTTATTTCGGCGTGATGATCGCCTGGGCGCAGGAAGTGGAACGGTATTGCGATCGCGCCGGGCAGAACTATGAAGAAGTGATCTCATTTTATGAAGAGATCGGCTTCTTCCCACCAGTGAAGTACTTCCCCGGCGTCATCGGCGGACACTGCGTGATGCCGAATATCGAAATCCTACGCAAATTCGCCCATTCACAGTTTCTCGAGGCGATCAAAGCTTCCAACGAGATGAAGAAAGAGCGCGACGCCCGCAAAGAAGTGGAAGCGGTCGCGTGATCCGGCAGAGTAACTTTTGAGTATTATGACGAGCGCTACGCTAAGACAAAATCTGATGAAGGCAGTAGTCGAGCTGGACGAAGCTCCAAACTCGACTCCGGCTCTGTCCGCTCTGTCGCGCGTGCCCGCTAGCCCCCATCCCAACCTGAAAGGCAAACGTGTCGGGATGGTTTTGTTCTCATCTTATCCGTCCGATCCACGGCCGCGGCGTGCGATAGAGGCTCTGCGCAATGAGGGAATGATCGTCGATCTGGTCTGTCTTGCCGATGACGGAGCGCCGCGACGAGAAAAGTCGACCGGTCTTGATGTCATCCGCATACCCATTACTCAGGAGCGGGGAGGAAAATTCTCCTACGCATATCGCTATTCGTCATTCATCTTCATTTCAGCGGCAATCCTGGTCTGGCGCTCACTCTCCCGTCGATACGACCTCGTTTATGTCCATAACATGCCGGATGTGCTCGTCATCAGCGCGCTGTTCCCTAAACTGGTCGGAGCGAAAGTCATTCTCGACATGCACGATCCCATGCCCGAACTAGCAACCACGATCTTCGGACTGAAGCAGGGCAGCAAAGGCATGACTCTGATGAAGTGGCTCGAGAAATGGAGCTTCGCGCGGGCCGATCTGGTTCTGACCGTCAACATCGCGTGCAAGAAGATATTCAGCGCACGCAGCTGTGCGGCGGAGAAGATCGGCGTTGTCATGAACTCTCCGGACGAGATGATCTTTCCAATTCGCGAACCCCGCTCCTATGCGTCGCGGCCGGCGGAGAAACCATTCGTCATCATGTATCACGGTTCGCTCGTCGAGCGAAACGGAGCAGATCTCGCGGTTGAGGCGCTTGCGCTAGTACGCGATTCGGTGCCCAACGCTGAACTGTGGATTTACGGACGGAAGACCCCATTCCTTGAAAAGGTAATGGACTTAGCCCGGCAGAAGGACCTCGAAGGACGCGTGCGTTATTTCGGACCCAAGACTCTTGAACAGTTGGTCGGCGAAATTGAAAACTGCGATCTTGGCGTGGTCCCTAACCAGACCAACCCATTCACCGACATCAACACCCCGACTCGAATCTTCGAATATCTCACGCTGGGGAAACCAGTGATCGCTCCCAGCACAAGAGGAATTCTGGATTACTTCACAACCGATTCACTCCTGTTGGTGAAATCAGGCGATGCGGCAGACATCGCGAGACAGATCGAGTTCGCAGCTCGTAATTACGATGAAGCCACGCGCATCGCCGAGCGCGGTCAAGACGTTTATTTCCAACATGCCTGGCGTCAAGAGCGCCAGACGCTGGTATCTCTGACGGGTCAGTTGCTAGCGAAAGGAGAGGCGTAATGTCCACGGCACGCGCCATTCTGGATTCCCCTGGCCGGCCCGCGCATCCGAACACCAGGCCGCACACGAACGCTCCCGCGCCACACCGGCAGCTGCGTTATGTGCTGATAACTCCCGCCAGAAACGAAGAGGCATTCATTGAAAAGACAATCCAGTCGATGATCCAGCAAACGGTCCTCCCGCTGAAATGGGTCATCGTCGACGACGGATCGACGGATCGCACTCGCGAAATCGTCGGCCGCTACCTGGCGGAAAATCCGTGGATCGAATTAGTTCAGATGCCCGAGCGGCGGGAGCGTCACTTCGCAGGAAAAGTGTTCGCATTCAATGCGGGCTCTGAGCGCGTGAAAGACTTAAATTACGACGTAATTGGCAATCTGGATGGGGACATCTCTTTTGACCCTGATCATTTCGAGTTTCTAACTCGAAAGTTCGCAGAGGATCCCACTCTCGGAGTCGCCGGTACCGTATTTCGTGAAGAAGGCGGGTACAACTCCGAGAAAGACAGCTTCGAAGGACGCAAACACGTGTCGGGGCAGTGCCAACTGTTCCGTCGGCAGTGCTGGAAAGATATCGGTGGATACGTTGCGCACCGTGCAGGCGGGATTGACTGGATAGCAGTAACAACCGCTCGTATGAAGGGCTGGAAGACGGAATCCTTCCGCGAGAAGTGGTTTTTCCACCATCGTCATTTGGGAACAGCCGAGCGGGGTATGCTGGCTTCCGCATTTTCTTATGGTGAGAAAGACTACTACTTAGGCGGAAGTCCGGTCTGGCAATTCTTCCGGATTGCATATCGCGCTACGAAGAAGCCTTATCTCCTGGAGGGGACGGCGCTGGGATGCGGTTATTGCTGGGCGTTTCTATGCCGAACGCCGCGTCCGGTCTCTCGCGAACTGATGGCCTTCCATCGCAAGGAACAGATGGCGAAGCTTCGAGGCATCCTCGGTTCTGTGCTGCGATTGAAGCGTCCCGACAATTTCAATGTCGGCGCGTGAGGCAAGATTCCTGAATATCAATCGCCCATGATCGGCGTTATCGGAGACCTGGCAGACCGCGAAATTGTTGAAGAGTTCTTCGAACTCTTCAAAACTCCGTGGGAGTTTTTCCGGATCGGCAGAAGCTACGACGTGGTGCTGGACTGCGCAGGAAGCGATTCAGAGGTCGAAACATGCGCAAAGCTCTGCATTTCATACGCAAATCGAAAGCGAAATTCACAGGTTAGGCAATCTATCGGTCGCATGGTGCTCAATCACGGCAGGCAGATTCCGATCTACGGAGACTGCAATTTATTCCCTGCCTCAACTGATCCTTTCCTTGTGGACCAGGTTACGCAACAAAGTGCCGGGTATATTGAGAAAAAGGGAGAGTCAACCAAGGCCCATATCGGCTTCAACCTCTTTCACGAGATCCGATACCTGTTGACCATAGGCCAACCGGCTGCAAACGCCGCCATTCCTACGCTTGAATTGCACATTGCGCTGTTGCGAAACCTGATTGTCAAGAGTGGAATTTTGCTCACTGAGATTCCACCCGTACCGGAAGGTTACAAATTCATCGCGTGCCTGACGCACGATGTGGATCATCCCTCCATTCGCCAACACAAATTCGATCACACCGTGCTAGGTTTCCTACTTCGTGCGACTATCGGAACGCTCGCTGGCTTTCTCAGTGGCCGTACCTCCCTCCGCAAGCTGCTAAAGAACTGGGTAGCTGCCATCAAGTTGCCACTGGTGAGCCTCGGTTTGGCGAAGGATTTCTGGCGCGATTTTGACAGGCAGTACTTGGCTATCGAGGGTGGCCTGCCTTCAACATTCTTTGTGATTCCTTTCAAAAACCGTCCGGGGCAGATGGCAAACGGCTCTGCTCCAGAGTTCCGATCCGCCGGCTACGGAGCTCGAGAAATCGCAGACTCCATCAAGAACGTTCATAAATCAGGGTGCGAAGTCGGTCTGCACGGCATCGATGCATGGTGTGACAGTTCTGCTGGGTTAAGAGAAATGAGCGAGATTCGCAAGGTAACTGGCGATGAGCTCATCGGCATACGCATGCATTGGCTTTATTTTGATGAAGCATCCCCGCAGCATTTGGAAGATGCTGGTGCCGCTTATGATTCAACTGTCGGATACAACGAAACTGTCGGCTATCGGGCAGGCACCACTCAGGTTTACAAACTGCTTGGGACCCACAATCTGCTTGAACTGCCTCTGCATGTCATGGACACAGCGATGTTCTATCCCACTCACATGGGGCTTTCACTGCCCGAGGCAAAAAAAGCTCTCGAAGGAATTCTGGACAATGCAGCGGAATTCGGCGGCTGCATTACGGTGAATTGGCACGATCGCAGTCTCGCCCCCGAACGGTTATGGGACGACACGTATCGCGTACTGCTGAACGAACTCAAAGCCCGAGGCGCCTGGTGTGTCACCGCTAGCCAGGCAGTCTCCTGGTTTCAACACCGTCGGTCAATAGCATTTCCTTCTGACAATGCAGGCTCCGCGATTACTGACTTCTCGAATTCGCCACAGTTGTCGTCAAGTGTTGCATAGAGTAGGCACATCAATGGAGCACTTCATCATCACACCCGGCGATCGCATCCTCGTCACTGGCGCTGCTGGTTTTATTGGGGAGAGAGTCGTTCATGCTTTGCTGCAACGAGGTTTTCACAACCTCGTCTGCTTTGTTCGCCCCTCGAGTGACGTGAATGAACTCGACACAATTGTTAATCGACTGGACACAGAGAAACGAGTGGAGATCTTTCGAGGGAACCTGCTATCCCGCGAGGACTGCGATGTCGCTAGCCGGGATGTCAACGTGGTCCTGCATCTTGCGGCGGGTACTGGAGAGAAATCGTTCCCAGATGCGTTCATGAATTCTGTCGTAACGACTCGCAACCTCATCGAATCCAGCCTGCGGTCTGAACTGCGCCGGTTCGTCCTGGTCAGTTCGTTTTCGGTTTACACGAACCGCCAGAAGTCGCATGTTCTCGATGAGACCTGCCCCATTGAGGAGAAACCGCACCTGCGTGGTGACGCTTATTGCTATGCGAAGGTCAAACAGGAAGAAATTGTCCGGGAATATGCGGAGAATGCCAGACTAAAGTATGTAATTCTCAGGCCCGGAAGCGTGTACGGTCCCGTGAAATCGGAGATTGTTGGGCGGGTGGGTATTTCGACCTTCGGACGGTTTCTGCACCTGGGAGGAGCGAACCGTGTGCCATTCACTTATGTCGACAACTGCGCCGATGCTATCGTCCTTGCGGGATTAACCAAGGGAATCGATGGCGAAGTGTTCAATGTTCTCGATGACGACCTTCCCACAAGCCGCCAATTTTTGCGGCTTTACAAGAAAAACGTAAAGCGGTTCCCCTCGACCTATTTGCCACATGCGGTCAGTTTTGGGCTCTCATACGCATGGGAGAAGTACGCGGGCTGGTCAAATGGACAGCTTCCCCCTGCTTTTAACCGTAGCAGGTGGAATTGTTACTGGCGAAGAGTGCGCTACACGAACGCGAAGCTGAAAAGCAAACTTTGTTGGACTCCCAAAGTGACCATGAAGGAAGGAATGCGCTTGTATTTTGAAGCCTGTGCGCGGAGCGAAGCACATGCTTAAGGTCGCAATCGTCGGCTGTGGGAAGATCGCCGATGCCCATGCAACGCAGATTCAATTTCTCGGTGACTGTGAGCTTGTCGGGGCCTGCGACCTCGAACTCCTCATGGCAAAACAACTCCAGGAACGCTTCGCAATTAAATATGCATGCACTGATATCGTCGACCTGATCAAGCAAACGCAGCCCGACGTTGTTCATATCACAACCCCACCTGAGAGTCACTTTGATCTCGCCCGTATTTGCATTCAAAATGGTTGTCATGTCTATGTGGAAAAGCCCTTCACCGTCGATACTGAAGAAGCCGATGAGATAATCGAGTTGGCAACTCGAAGTGGGGTCAAGCTTACCGCCGGTCACAACTATCAGTTCACCCACGCCGCCCGAAGAATGAGATCGTTGATCCACGACGGTTATTTGGGCAGCGAACCGGTGCACATGGAGAGTTATTACTGCTACGATCTCGGAGATCCGAGTTATGCCAAAGCCTTATTGGGCGATAGCCGTCACTGGGTTCGTAGATTGCCGGGCAAGCTTTTGCATAACATCATCAGCCATGGCATTGCGAGAATTGCCGAATTTCTGCCGACAGATAACCCAAAGGTGATAGTGCACGCTTTCGTAAGTCCGCTTCTGAGGAGCATCGGAGAAACCGAGATTGTCGATGAACTTAGAGTCATTATCTCGGATGATGATCGAACAACTGCGTACTTCACGTTCTCTTCGCAGATGCGTCCGGTCCTTCATGAATTCCGGATTTATGGATCTCAAAATGGACTGATTTTGGATCAGAACCATGAAGTCGTCCTGAAGCTGAGAGGAGCCAAATTCAAGAGTTACGCCGACCACTTCCTCCCGCCACTCCTGTTTGCAAAGCAATATCTCGGCAACTTTATGGAGAATGTACGATTGTTTTGGAGCCGAGATTTCCATATGGAATCCGGAATGAAGTGCTTAATTGGCTCGTTCTACCACTCCATTCGCCAGGATGCACCCGTTCCTATTCCTTACCGAGAGATTTTACTCACTTCCAGAATTATGGATCAGATTTGGCATCAGCTGCGTGTCGGTTCTTTACATTCTGAAGTCTCCCTTCAACTACACAGCTAACATCTGAGATGCCCCCTTCGTTAGCACTTTTCCTTTGGCTCATCTCTGTCGCGGCGTTGTTATGGTTCGACCCGGCAAGAGACTCCAAGACCTCTGTGGCGTTGTGGGTGCCGGTGATCTGGATGTTCATCCTCGGTTCAAAGCTTCCTTCCCAATGGCTCGGTGGGGAAAGGAGTATCACGGCTGCAGCTCTAGAGGAGGGAAATCCTCTGGATCGGAGCATCTCTCTTTTATTGATCCTCCTCTCAGTGGGCGTTCTGCTATCACGATCGTTTCGATGGAGCAGTTTGTTCTCTTACAATCGAGCTTTAACGGCATTTCTATTCTTTGGCATGGTGAGTGCCTTCTGGTCTGACTTTCCGCTTATCGCGTTCAGACGGTGGCTTCGAGACTTCGGCAACTATTTGGTAATCCTCGTTGTTTTATCTGACCCCCGTCCGCTCGAGGGAATTCGGACACTCCTTCGACGCGTTAGCTACCTGCTGATTCCACTGTCCGTCTTGCTCGTCAAGTATTACCCGAACATTGGCAAGTCATGGGATGCGTGGACAGGCATTGCCGAATACTGTGGAGCCACTACGGGAAAGAACATGCTTGGTGTTGCATGTCTGGTGAGCGGTCTCTTCTTTTTTTGGGATACTGCTACTCGCTGGCCTCATCGTAAGAAACGACAGACAAAGCAGATTATTGTCGTGAACCTGGTGTTTATCGCCATGACGGTGTGGCTGTTGAACCTTTCCAATAGCGCGACGTCCCGCACGTGTTTGGTGGTTGGGTGCCTAGTGATCGCGGCTGCTCATAGTCAAAGGGTGAGGCGCAAACCTGCCCTGCTTACTGTACTCATCCCGGTTGTAATCTTTGTCTGCTTGCTGATGGAATTCGGCTTAGGAATCGATATCAAGGGAGCTGTGGCGGAGGTTGTTGGCCGCGACCCGACCCTCACCGACCGGACCAAAATATGGAGCTTTCTCCTTGCTATGAAAACCAATCCGCTCCTAGGCACGGGCTACGAAAGCTTTTGGCTTGGCCCACGTCTTCAGTGGTTCTGGCAAAATTCTGAGCTTGGACACATCAACGAGGCTCACAATGGGTTTCTCGAAGTTTATCTTAACCTCGGCGTACTCGGTCTTTTTTCCCTTCTCTCGTTCCTCATCGCCAGCTACAGGACCATTTGCAAGAGACTGACCCTTTCCAGTCTCGGACCGCTTATGTTAGCCCTGTGGACAGTCATCATCTTCTTTAGCATTACCGAAGCAGGCTTCAGAAACGGTTTGATGTGGGTCACGTTTCTTCTGGCAGCGATTAACATTCCCGAACCTAGGGCTCACCAGGCAATCAAGGTCGCCACCCTTCTCGGTACGAAGACTCGAGAACTGCCTGTGAGTGTTCCATTGGGGGATACGCCCGCATGCCTGACAATTCACTCACCTGTACAGAAATAAAATCAAGCGATAGTGCCGCTGGATTTCAAGACCGCACCACACCCTTTCATCACAGTTGGCCGGAATATTCGCACACGTCAACGGGCATTTGTTTCCAACGGCGATCCAACCAGAGGAGAGAAGCTAGATGATGGATGCAAAAGCGATTCTGAATTTGAAGGACCAGGTCATCACCAAACACGGCGCATGGGATAGTAACAACGTGTATCTAGAAGAGGGTCTTTACACCATGGGCCCCGAGATCGTGGGCGATGAAATCAAGCTTTTGCGTGTCGTTCAATGCGTTCTCGATCACACGGGAGGAACTGTTGAAGGCTTACGCATTGTTGATCTTGGGTGTGGCGAGGGACTTTACTCGATCGAATTTGCCCGACGTAAGGCGTCGTGCCTGGCCATTGAAGGGCGCGAGCCAAGGGCCGAAAAGGTGCGATTCGTTAAACAAGTCCTTTCCCTTGATAGTTTGACGGTATTGCAAGAGGACGTCCGGAAGTTCAGCGTTAAGACGCACGGGAGGTTCGATGTGGTTTTGTGCTTGGGGATCCTATACCACCTTGAAGCGCCTGATGTGTTCTCGTTTGTGGCCAGCCTTAGCGAGGCTTGCCAAAAAATCTGTATCATAGACACGCGAGTTGTCCTTCGTCCGACAACTCAATACGTCTTTAATGGAGAAACCTATTTTGGAAGCTGGGGTGAAGAACACTGGCCTGGCGATCCAGAAGGCCTCAAGCTAAGCAGGATGGGAGCCTCCCTGGGTAACGAACGCAATTTTTGGCTCTCTCGTCCCTCGATCTACAATCTCTTGCGTAATGTCGGTTTTACCTCGGTGTATGAGTGCAACATTCCCACCGAACCACAGAAGCCATCCGACAGATTTACCTTCGTAGCGATCAAGGGGCAACCGTGTCAGCTGCTCAGTGCGCCGTTGGTAAATGCACACCCCTTGGACGATATGCCGGAGCAGCCAATTGCCGAGCACAGTAACGCGTTCACTATCCTCAGGGAGATGAGCCACATTTTACCGTGGAGAGCAAGGCGGATCGGCAAGAGATTATTCGGCGTGAAAGACCCGCTAGGGAATATATAAAGTGGTTAGTCGATCTAGACTGTAAGAAGCTAACATACAAGCTGCAAGGCTCGTGATTCGAGTGGGGGTATGACAGACAGGAAATCAGGGAGGTGATGTTGGAGACGATCAGGCAAGCTTCACGGCCAGTGGACGTGACCCTGCCGCAATCTCAGCAGGCCGCGCCTGTCGTACCCACCGAGGTCCGGATCAAGGGCGAAACCCGATTTGTTCCTTCCGTCAAGATCTCTGATAGAACAGTGGTCACTAGCGGCAGGTGGCTAAAAATCGCTGCTGTTCAGGATGAGGAATTGGTAGAAGGTGATACCGTCGACGATCCGTGCTCGTTCGTGGCTCACGTGCGGAGAAGTGGAATCAAGGCGGACCTCTTTACCTTCGCGCAGCGCCTGCCTGACACGGCGCCGAAATATGCTCATCACATCGAGTTGGAAAATGCCGCCGCCCTCAAGATAACAACTTACGAATACTGGTTGAAGACACAGGTCGAGTACAGCATCAGGAAAGGCGTTAACCGAGCTAAGAAGGTCGGCGTTACCGCGGCGGTGGCTGACTTCAACGACCAACTCATCAAGGCGATATTTCGCATCTATAACGAGACTCCAGTTCGGCAAGGAAAGCGTTTTTGGCACTACGGAAAAGACTATCAATCAACGAGAAGAGCACTTGCAACATACCTTGACAGAAGCTTTTTCATCGGCGCTTATTTCGGCGGTGAGCTAATCGGATTCATGAAGATCACATCTGTAAATGGTACCGCAACCATCACCCAAATCTTGAGCGCCAAGCAGCACTTCGATAAGAGGCCCAACAACGCGCTGATCGCGAAGGCGGTAGAGACGTGCGAATTGCGGCGTATGTCCCATCTCATTTATGGGAGTTTTGTGTATTACGATCGCGAGAGCTCGCTGACGGAGTTCAAGCGGCGAAACGGTTTTGAGGCGGTGTCACTTCCGCGTTATTACATTCCCTTGACGGTGAAGGGGACAATCGCGCTGAGGCTGGGATTCCACCGGGGGATTGCAGGGAATATTCCGGAACCCTTATTCCGGCGATTCCTGAAGACCAGGAGCCTTTGGTATGCACGCAGATCAAGGTCCGCAGAAGATCATGCCTAGCGCGTAGGTACGGGGCAATTGATGAGCCGGCGTAGCTCAAAGGTAGAGCAGCCGACTCGTAATCGGCGGAAGGGGCGTTCGATTCCCCCCGCCGGCTCCAGTTCTGGCTTGCGTTACGATTTAAGCTGTCGCTTTTGGGCTTTTTCGCTTGCCGGACTGAGACGATTATCGGCCTGTTCGCCTTTTTCTCGCTCTGATCGACCTGAAATGCCTGGAATCGTTGGTCTTATTACAAGAGTTCAAAGACAGCAGGCTGTAGCGGAGCTGCGACGCATGCTTGGAACACTTCTGCATGAGTCTTTCTATGTTGCGGGAATTTGGGTCGAGGAGTCGCTTGGGATCTACGTCGGCTGGGTTGCGCGAGAGAGATCCTTTTGCGACCGGATGCCTTTGCACAACGAAAGCGGAGATGTTGTTCTTGTGTTCTCAGGAGAAGAATATCCCGAACCAGAAACTGCTCAGCACCTGAAGAAACGCGGGCATCAGTTTGATCCCACTGGCCCCGACTATCTCGTTCACTTATACGAAGAAGATCCCTCATTTCCGGCGAACTTGAACGGCCGGTTTCAGGGACTCCTGATTGATCGAAATCGAAAGTGTTGCACGCTTTTCAACGATCGCTACGGGATGCACCGGATCTATGTCCATGAGTCAAAAGACGCGCTTTACTTCGCAGCCGAAGCCAAAGCTCTTCTCGCCGTATGTCCTGAACTGAGGCGAGTGGATCCAAAGGGCTTAGGCGAGTTTTTCACCTGTGGATCTGTTTTGGAGAATCGGACGCTTTTTAAGGACGTTCACCTCTTGCCTCCAGCCTCGGCATGGATTTTTCGAGATGGCTTACTTGAGCGGAGGAACACTTATTTCCAGCCCGGTGAATGGGAAGGCCAAGAAAAACTCGATCCGGAATCGTATTACAAAGAACTTCGGCACGTTTTCAGCCAAAATCTTCCTCGCTATCTCAATGGACATGAGTCGATAGCCATGTCGCTGACGGGGGGCTTGGATACGCGGGTGGTCATGGCTTGGCAGAACTTCCATCCCGGGGCACTCCCTTGCTATACCTTTGGGGGACCGCGCCGTGATTGTCAGGACGTCGTAGTGGCACGTGAAGTCGCTCGGGTGTGTGAGCAGCCCCACCAGGTGATCGCGGTGGGCGAAGAATTGTTCTCACAGTTTCCTAGATACGCCGAACGCGCGGTGTATCTAACCGATGGAAGTGTTAGCGTGGGCCTCTGTCCCGATCTGTACCTACACGAGAAGGCTCGCCAAGTCGCTCCTGTCCGGCTGACGGGACTTTACGGAAGTGAAATCTTGCGCGGAGCTCGCGGGTTCAGGCCAGAGGAGTTTCCACCGGGTTTGTTGGCCCCAGAGTTTCTTGACTCCATTCGTCAAGCAAGAGAAACATATGGCGATACCGTGCAAGGACATCCAGTTTCCTTCGCAGCCTTCCGGCAGGCGCCTTGGTATCATGGCGGTATCTTGGAGATGGAGGAGACGCAACTTTCCGTGCGGAGTCCGTTTCTCGACAATGACCTAGTCCGACTCGTGCTTCGAGCCCCACAGTCAGCCCTCGACAGCAACGGCACCTCATTGAAGTTAATTGCGGACGGCAATCGGGCTCTCGCCCGCATCCCCACTGACCGCGGTCAAGGAGGGAATCGGGGACGTTTGGCTGGGGCCATCTCTCATGGCTTTCTCGAATTCCTCTTCAAGGCCGAGTACGCGTACGACATGGGAATGCCTGAATGGCTGGCGCGGATTGACCAAGCCTCACCGATTCGCCTCGAGAATGTCTTTCTTGGAAGACACAAGATATACCATTTCCGTTCTTGGTACCGAGATGCCCTAGCGGGGTACGTAAAGGAGATGCTTCTCGATCCGCGCAGTCTTTCCCGGCCCTATATCGACCGGCAAGGACTGAACGGCATCGTACAGGACCATATCAGGGGCAATCGAAACTACACAACAGAGATCCACAAACTACTCACTTTAGAAATCGTCCACCGACGGTTTGTCGACAGCCCGGCCAAAAGCAATTTTGCAGAGAGTAACCGAGTGCCGGTAGCCGCTAGTGCCTAAATGTTGATTGCTGAATCATTGAACCGTTGCCTGAAGGTTGCTGGGAGCTGCGGGCGTAGTGCCTATCGGATAAGGATAAGCATAAGGTGTATACCCGGGTCGAGCGGTTCCCGTGTAGTAATCCCGGTTTGCCTGAACATTCGTACTACCCGCGGTCTGGTTATTCGATGCCGCTCCAGAGCCGTTGTTCAAGGTGTTGTTCCAGATGTAAATCGGATCAACTTGGTTTCCTGTCCAGGCTCCCGCGACTGAATTGTTGTAGCTGCAAGATTGAACTGTAACTGTGCCATTCGGATCAGGGCCGAGCAAGCAGGAAGTGCCGGATCCTGGCTGGTCCACGCAGCGGTGTCCAGTGCTACTGGAGTTTTCGTCATACGTACCAGAACCGTTGCATGCTCCCCATGGTGCGTAGGTGGGCCCACCGGCGCCGCAACCAGCGCTTGCATCCCGGCAATTGGCTACCTGCACGATGTTGTTCGTATAAGTCGCACCGGACGTGTTATTAATCGTGTTGTTGTAAAAAACTCCTGAGCCGCCTCGAATCCATGAAACAAAGGCAAGATCGCTAACGTTTGAATATGTATAAGTATTGTTATAAATCTCTTCCCAACGACATGCCCGGTGGCGCTGATCCGAGTCCGCTCCGTGCGAAGCATTCACTAACATGGTAACCGTATTGTAGCGGAAAACGTACTGTCCTCCCGAATAACAATCCGTCGCTGCAGCGCTGGCGGAACTACTCGTTCCGGTAAAGCTGGAATTCTCGATGTAGATGCCCTGCCCACCACCGTACTGAACTGGTTCACTCCATGAGGCGTCTCCCCAAATATCGTTCCATTGTGAGAAGCCATTCCAGTTCGGAGCCTCTACTCGCACGCCGGACACAAAACCACCGACATGCGTAAAACTAGTGATAACTCCCCATATATCGCCCGTAATGAAAATGTCCACAGTTTGCGCGGGATTGGTGGTTACGTGATCGATCTCCAGATGATGTGTCGTGCCTGTAATGAATATGTGTCCGGCCTCGCAGACTCCGGGGTCGGTTGCCACTCCTACAATAGTCAGTCCGGTCAGGCGAACCGCACTTGTTCCGCCCGGAGCTGTCCAATAGATCAGCGGTCCTTTCCCATTACACGTCGAAGACGTGCTCTTGAATACGTTGTCGCCGATGATGGTATTGCCTTGCCCCGCTCCTTGTATTGTGATTGCGGTGTTGACAGTCAACGGAACATCCCCGGGAGCGTTCGCCCCCCAATTTGTCTGAGAACAGGCTGGAATGATGACAGTATCTCCGTTGCTGGTCAGATTAACTGCTGCTTGCACGTCGCTCTCTTTGCATGAGGCGGCGTTGTATGTGGCAGCATGTGCCACTGCAGCGAAAAGAGTACAGAATAAAACGAATGATAACTTCTTGACCAGCATGGGGGAAGGTCCTTTCGTGCAAAGCCAAATTTTGCTAACGCTGTCGCGAGTTCGAATATCCCGCAACAACAAAAAAAAATCTACTCACTGAAGTTCATCGGCCACATTCGCAAGATGTCTCCAGATGGTTGCACGAATGCAACCCCTTGATAATAAAAGACATCTACTGCTTGCAGGAACGTTCCATCATGAAACCTTTGGTATCCATCCTCATCTCCGCTTACAATGCCGAACAGTGGATTGGCGAGACCCTCCAGTCAGCCTTGGCCCAAACTTGGCCGAACAAAGAAATCATCCTAGTGGACGACGGCTCCAGAGACCAGACGGCGAAAATTGCTCGACGATTTGCTTCCCAGGGAGTCACTGTGCTTTCGACGGAAAACCGTGGACTTTCGGCAGGGCAAAACTACGCTTACAAGCATAGCCGAGGAGACTACCTCCAGTATTTGGACGCTGACGACCTTCTGGCGCGAGACAAGATTGAACGGCAACTCGCAACATTGAGGAAGTGCGATAGCAGACGTCTCCTATTTTCGTCGCCATGGGCATTCTTCTACTATCGTACTCGCGACGCTCGCTTCGTCCACAACTGCCTCTGTGAAGACCTCTCGCCTGTGGAGTGGCTCTTAAGGAAGTTAGGCCAAAACCTACACATGCAAAATGCGACGTGGTTGGTAAGTAGAGAGCTTGCCGAAGCAGCTGGCCCCTGGGATGAAAATCTTCATTATGATCAAGACGGTGAATTTTTTGCTAGGGTCCTGATCGCCTCGACAGGGACACGATTTATTCGTGATACCGGAATCTACTACAGGGCGAGTCCCACAAGTCGTGTGAGCTACATTGGCAATTCCAATTTAAAGAAGGATTCCCTGCTCCGGTCTATGAAATTACACATGCACTATCTCCAGTCTCTTGAAGAGAGCGAGCGTGTTCGAAAAGCTTGCTTGGCATACCTGCAAAATTGGTATCACGTTTTTTATCCGGAACGAGCGGACGCTGTAGCTGAACTGCAGGCTCTCGCTGCGCAACTCCACGGCAATCTGGAGGAGCCACGCCTGCGTTGGAAGTACGCGTGGATGGAACCGGTATTTGGATGGAAAGCTGCAAAATGGGCGCAGATGGCACTTCCGCAGTTCAAAGCCTCATGTATCAGGCGATGGGATAAGGCGATGTTCAGCCTTGAGACAGGCAAGGGTGGAGTCGAAGTTGCGAGCTAAAGTACTCCCTAAGATGAGTACGGCTCGCGACAAAGGATGCGCGGTGGCCTCGAATGCTCAGCTCTCCGTGGCCTTACTTACTGGTGGAGCGGACCGTCCTTACGTTTTCGGTCTTGCCACGTCTCTTGCAGCCCAAGGGGTGGCTCTTGATCTAATCGGAAGCGACGATCTCGATTTTAGTGAATTTCATGAAACTCCGAACGTACGATTCTTGAATTTAAGGGGAGAACAGACACCGGACGCGGCGTTCTGGCGGAAAATGCAACGAGTAACAAAATACTACGTCCGGTTGATCCGTTACGCTGCCACGGCGAATCCGAGAATCTTTCATATCGTATGGAACAACAAATTTGAGCATGTCGACCGTACGCTACTCATGATCTACTACCGATGCCTGTGCAAAAAGGTCGTCTTCACAGCGCATAACATTAATTCTCGCAAACGTGATGGTGGTGATAGCTGGCTCAACCGATTGACACTACGATTTCAGTACCATCTTGCGGACCACGTCTTTGTTCATACTGAAAGTATGAAGAAAGAACTCGTGGATGATTTCGATGTGCCGGCCAATCGTATCACCGTAATCCCATTCGGTATAAACAATGCCGTTCCCAACAGCGCTGTTAGCCGAACAGAAGCGAGAGCGAAGCTGGGCTGTTCGCAAGCCGAGCGCCTGATTCTTTTTTTCGGCAACATTACACCATATAAGGGGCTTGAATTCTTAGTTGAGGCTTTTCGAAATCTCCAATCTAGCAACCCAGGTTATCGGTTAATAATCGCCGGTCGACCGTGCGACTGTGACAAGTACTGGGCCAGAATCCGTCATAGCATGCGGCAACAAATAGAGTCTGGAACGATCAGCGTAAGAGATGAGTTCATTCCTGATGCAGAAACCGAGCTTTATTTCAAGGCCGCGGACGTTGTGGTTCTTCCGTACGTGCACGTCTACCAGAGCGGAGTATTGTTCTTGGCGTATAGTTTCGGACTGCCCGTTCTTGCATCTAATGTGGGCTCGTTGAGGGTTGAGATTGTAGAAGGAAGGACCGGGTTCGTGTTTCAACCATCAGACCCCATCGACTTACTAAAAGCGCTTCAAAGATATTTCGATAGCGATTTATATGCCAATCTGAGCGATCGGCGTTTTGAGATAAGAGAGCGGGCACTCCGACGTAATTCGTGGACTGTGGCTAGCCAGCTAACGGCCAAGATTTATTCACATCTCCTTCAGGCAGCTCCACTGACTACACCTGTACGAGATGATATATCTGTTGCTACCTTCGATACGAAGAGCATGTCCTGAAGCAGCCTCTTGCGTCAACGCACGAATAACGTAAGCCGCACCCGAATTCCAGAATGCCAGCCCAACAAACGGTTCTGAACACCGAGCATCTGCAAGCAGACCTGAAGGGCAAGTCTGTGCGCGGTGGGTTTTGGACCCTAACGTCGCAAGTCGGGCAGTTCGTTCTGCAGTCGGTTTCAACCGTGGTGCTGGCACGGTTGCTTACGCCCGCCGACTTCGGAATCGTTGCCATGGTAACGGCCGTGACCTCTCTTGGGCAGGCTTTCGCTGATCTTGGACTTTCTGAGGCAACCATTCAGCACACCGAAATCACTCATGACCAAGTCAGCGCGCTATTTTGGGTCAACGTCGCCATCGGAGTAGGCCTTATGTTCGTAACCATTGGCTTGGCTCCGGGCCTCGCGTGGTTCTATCGCGAACCGCGCTTGCGTGACATCGGGGTCGTGATGTCGCTGACGTTCCTGTTCGGAGGCTTACGGGTTCAACACACGGCGTTGCTCAAGCGGCAGATGCGATTCTTAGCCATTGCGGTTCGCGACATTTTGTCGTTCGCTATCGCTGTGCCGTTTGCCATCATCTTAGCCCTTCGCGGAGCTGGCTACTGGGCAATCGTTGCATTGCCTTTGGCCTTGAATTTCACGCAAATGGCGCTTTCCTGGGTGATGGTGAGGTGGTTACCGAGCTTGCCGCGGCGGGGTACGAAGGTTCGCAAACTGATTTCTTTTGGAGGAAGTGTTGCAGCTTCATATTTCATCACCAATGTTACGCGCAGCGCAGATAACGTCTTAGTTGGTTGGTATTGGGGTGCCCATCCGCTCGGCCTATACTCCCGAGCCTACAACCTGCTCATGTTGCCCGTGCGCCAACTCAATGGGCCGGCGGGCAGCGTAGCTGTACCGGCATTCAGCAGGTTACAGAATGATCCTGAGCGCTTTGCTCGTTATTATCTGCGAGCGGTGAGCCTCATTATGTGGATTGGTGCTCCAGTCTTTGCTTTTCTGTTCGTCGCTGCTAAACCTGTCATTGTGCTCGTGCTCGGACAAAAGTGGGCACAAGCCGCACCTGTGTTCCAGATTCTCGTGATCGCCGCCTTGGGACAACTACTGCTTGACTCTTCCAGTTGGCTGCTTATCAGTCGTGGTCTATCGGGCAGACTCCTCAAGCTGATGCTGATCGTGTCTCCTGTGATGATCGCAAGCTTCGCCTTGGGCCTTCCGTTCGGCATCAAGGGTGTTGCGTTGTGCGGTTCGCTTGTTCTGCTGACAATGTCCCCTTGGATCCTCAGCTTTACTTTCCACGGGACTTCCTTAAGTTTGCCGAAGCTCGTGCGCGCCATTTGCTATCCGATTCTGCTGTCTATCATCGCCGCTTTGCTTGCCGAAGGCACTCTGCATTCACTTCATCCGCAGCACACAATTCCACAGCTTGTGATGACAGCTATGGCCTTTGCCGTGAGTTATCTACTTTCGCTTGCAGTACCTGCTATACGAAATGAATTGCTATCTTTTAGAACGCTCCTAAAGAGGTCTCAAATTATTTCCTTACCAATCGCCGCCGAAGATCTTGAAGCCGTTGCCCTGTGAAGCCGTCATTTAGCGCCTCAATATGAACAAAATTGCCATGGTGACCGGTGCGGAAGGGTTCATTGGATCGCACCTCGTTCGGTTTCTACAGTCAGACGGCTGGGATGTGATGGGTACCTATCGCCTGCACGGAACAAACTCTTTTCCCAAGCTGACAAATCTCAAGTTTGCACAATGTGATCTGCGGAACGGGCAAGCAGTGACACAGCTCGTGACTGACTATCGGCCAACCCATATTTTTCATCTTGGTGCGCAAAGCTTGCCGACCGTCTCCTGGGCTGACCCAGTGGGTACCTTCGAATCGAACGTTATGGGCTCCCTTCATTTGTTTGAAGCCGTGCGCCACCTGAAGCGCCCGCCCGTGATTGTTTCAGCATGCTCGAGTGCCGAGTATGGAAATGTCGCCTCCAAAGACATTCCAGTGATCGAAGACCATCCACTTCGTCCCTTACACCCGTACGGCATCAGTAAGGTCATGCTTGATCTACTGGCGCTGGAATACTTTCTGGATTACAAGGTTCCCGCGGTCAATTTACGTCTTTTCAATACGACTGGGCCCGGCAAGACGAACGATGCTCCCTCAGACTTCGTTCGGCAATTGATTCGCATCAAGAAAGGCTTGCAGCCGCCTGTGATAAAAGTCGGCAATCTTAAGCCGCGAAGAGCATTCCTTGATGTAAGCGATACCGTGCGCGGCTTCTATCTCGCGGCGTTACGCGGGAAGCGCGGAGAGTCGTATAACCTTTGTGCGCCGAAGACCTACGAGATCGGTGAGCTTTTACACAGGGCCGTCCGGCTGTCTGGCGTGAAGGCCAAAGTCGAAACTGCGAGTCATCTGATGCGCCCTTCGGACGAGAAAATCATTTTCGGAAGCACGAAGAAATTCCGCAAGGATACTGGATGGAAGCCCCTTCATTCCATCGACCAGACTCTCAGCTCCATGCTTGAATACTGGGACCGGACAACATAGCAATCTCGCACCTCCCGACAGACAAATGACTCCGATCGACACACCGGCGGTTCTCCTGGTCGGCGGAATGGGAACCCGCTTACGTACCGTGTTGCCGTCGACGCCGAAGCCTTTGGCATCGCTTGGGGAAGCATCATTTCTGCATCTGCTTCTTCGTCAGCTACAGATTCAAGGAATCCGCCAGGTCATTATGTGCACTGGTTACCTAGCGGATCAGATTGAGCGTGAATTCGGCGATGGTAGGGATTGGGACGTAAGTATCACGTATTCGCGAGAATCGCAGCCCATGGGCACCGGTGGCGCGGTGAAGCTCGCGCAAGCGTATATCGGAGAGGCTGGCGAAGTTCTGGTAATGAATGGAGACTCCTTCACCGAAGTGGATTTCTCTGACCTCTTTCAATTTCACCGTGCAAAACGAGGGTTGATCAGTCTCGCGACAGTCAAAGTAGATAACGCGAGTCGATACGGCACACTTCGCGTGGATTCGAACAACCGAGTTCTTGCCTTCCTGGAGAAAACTGGATCGGATGCGCCTGGACTCATTAATGCCGGAGTGTATGTCTTTGACCGTGCCGTGTTAGACCACATCCCTGACGGAGCTTCGAGCTTGGAAAGGGATGTCTTCCCACGAACGATTCAGCACGGAATCTATGCACTGTCGACAAAAGGAGTCTTTATCGATATTGGCACTCCAGAGGACTATGTGCGCGCACAGAAGCTACATGATGAACTCTATGCGGCCGCAATGAAAACGTCTTCCGTCGATAGAGAAGTTGGCAGGGAGGCACTATGAGCAGGTCTGGAGAAATCCAACAGCGACTGGTTCGATCGATTGAGGATTCGATTGCTGCCAAGGAGCGGCTGCTGAATCAGCCCGACACGTTGGCGACCATCGAGTGCGTCAGTGAGTTGCTCATTCGTGCCATGCAGGCCGGCAACAAACTGCTGTTATTCGGGAACGGTGGTAGCGCGGCGGACGCTCAGCACATAGCCGCGGAATTCATCGGACGATTTGCCCTTGACCGACCTGCGCTCCCGGCCTTGGCGCTGTCTGTAAACACCTCCTGTATTACCGCAATCGGTAATGACTACGGCTTCGATGTTGTATTCGCCCGGCAGATTCAGGCTCTGGGACGCGTTGGCGATGTTGCGATTGGAATCTCGACGAGCGGTAATTCCCCAAATGTTTGCCTCGGACTTTCAGCGGCGAGAGAGATGGGATTGCATACTGTTGCATTTGCCGGCCAGTCTGGAGGAAAGGTCAAAGGCCTTGCGGACTATTGCATCTGCGCACCGTCTGATGAGACTCCGCGCATTCAGGAGTGCCACATCTTGTTTGGGCACGTGATCTCTGAGGTTGTCGAACAGGCACTATTTCATGAACAAAGCTGTCTTTCTAGATCGTGATGGCGTGATCAACCGCAAGGCTGCGCCTGGGAGCTACATAACTTCCTGGGAAAGCTTCGAATTTCTCCCGGAGGTTGCTGAAGCGGTCGCCTTGATCAATGAGGCAGGTTACCAAGCCATCGTAGTGACCAATCAGCGGTGCGTCGCAAAAGGACTAGTAACCACCACTGACCTGGATGCAATCCATCAGCGAATGTGCGCGGAATTAGCACGTTTGGGCGCGACGATCGATGCCGTCTATTACTGTCCACACGAGATCGAAGCTGGATGTGCCTGCCGCAAGCCTGCTCCCGGTTTGTTGCTATCCGCAGCTCGCGACTGCGACATCGATCTGGCGCGCTCTTGGATGATCGGCGACTCCGAAATCGATGCTGCCTCTGGCAAGGCTGCCGGTTGCAGCACGATCCGCTTGATGGACGGCCGGGGAGACACTACTAATGCTGATCTAACAGCCAGGTCTCTGCTCGCAGCCATTCAACAGATTGTGAAGTTCGAAACCGTAGCCGCATAGACATACTGCGCTTTTTGAAAAGGAACCTATGGTAATCACCAGCACTCCATTGCGGATTTCTTTCTTCGGTGGCGGGACGGACTATCCCGTGTGGTATCGCGAACACGGGGGCTCGGTACTCTCCACGACCATCGACAAGCGTTGCTACATCACGGTGCGGCAACTGCCTCCGTTTTTCGAATATCACAGCCGTGTCTCATACTCCAAAGTGGAGAACGTGGATAGGAATGACGCGATCCAGCACCCCTCGGTACGCGCCTGCCTGCAATTTCTGAAGATTGCGGAAGGGGTCGAGATCCACCACGTCGCCGACCTTCCTGCCAGAACGGGATTGGGCACGAGCTCCGCATTTACGGTTGGACTGTTGCTCGGACTCTACGCCTTGAAGAATCAGATGCGCGATAAGCACGCACTGGCAAAAGAAGCGATTTTCGTCGAGCAGGAATTGCTGCAGGAAGCGGTTGGAGCGCAGGATCAAGTAAGCGCTGCGTACGGGGGGTTCAATCGCATCAACTTCCACACTGACGGTTCAATTGAAGCGAACCGAGTGATGATGTCGCACGCTCGTATGGCCGAGCTTGAACAACATCTTGCACTCTATTTCACAGGTTTTTCGCGGACAGCATCTGAAATCGCCCAGGAGCAGTTGCGGTTGACGCCTCACAAGAAAAACGAATTGCACACGATGCTACAGCTTGTAGGTGAAGCAGAATCGATGGTCGCGAGCGACGGCCGTCCCCTGGATGATTTTGGCCGCTTGTTGAATGAGAGTTGGAAGATTAAGCGCACGCTTACTCCGAAAATCACGACGTCCAGCATCGATGACATCTACGAAGCTGGCCTGAGTGCCGGGGCGCTGGGTGGCAAGTTGTTGGGCGCTGGTGGCGGTGGTTTCATGCTCTTCTACGTTTCTCCGGAACACCGGCAAGAGTTGCGAGCCCGTTTGAGAAGTTTACTGTGCGTTCCCTTCCGATTTTCAAACCGCGGCAGCCATGTTGTAGTCTACGAACCTGAGGAAGTTTTTGATAAGAGCGTTGTCGACGAAAGGTTCGCGGTCTATTCACAAAGGGTAGAGCGGAATGAGGCGGCTTCTCCTCAAACGCTCGCTAGCTAACAGGAGCCACAAACAAGTTGTAAATGACAAATTATAATGAGCGTGACCTACCCAACACAGCTAATCGATCGCGCAGGATCGCGCCGGCCGGCAGGGCTCGGTGCGCTGAATACAGCGCCAATAAAGGCCGACGTACTGAGATTTGTTACGTGGCTGGACAAATACGGAGAGACTTCCTACGATCATCAGAGTTTTTTTGCTAGCGATCTTGGGCGTCGTGCGAAAGCGCTGTATTACACGAATCCGCTGCTTGGAACATTAGCTGTATCTCCGATGATCTTCTGTGAAGCATTTCTTCCAGCCGGCCGCCGACTATTCTGGAGGAAGCAGAGATTTCCTATCGCTGATGCTCACTATGCAATGGGATTTGCGTTCCTCGCCCAGTTACTTGAAAGTGAGCGCTACTACGATCGCGCTGTGCACTTCCTCGAAATCTTGAAGGCTACACGCTCCGCAGGATACGAGCGCTACTGTTGGGGATACCCATTCAACTGGGAAACACGTCGCGGAACAATGAAGCAGGGAACACCGCTCATTACGACTGTGCCCTACGTTTATGAAGCCTTCCGGCAGGTTCATCAGATCGACGGAAAAGAAGAATGGCGATCCATCATGCGTTCGATCGCGGAGCATGCA
>Ga0335074_10002796_pt1 | contig 23773 bp, 26 predicted proteins | sample Lox_Sample_23_FD_206715 | JGI IMG/M metagenome (GOLD analysis project Ga0335074, IMG submission 206715) | Soil microbial communities from Loxahatchee National Wildlife Refuge, Florida, United States - Lox_Sample_2.3 | ecosystem: Environmental > Terrestrial > Soil > Wetlands | place: USA...
ATCGAGCGGCTGCTCAGCAACGAGGGCTGACGCGCAGGCAAGGCGTCGCCGCCCGCAAAATTTGTGAATGAATGTTTCGCCGATTGACCCCTTGCGCTACGATTCGCGCTGGGATGGTGAATCGCGCAAGTCAGCGATTCCAGAAATGGTCGGGGAGAGAGGATTTGAACCTCCGACCCCCTGGTCCCGAAACTTACAAGAAACGTCATTTCAATGACTTACGGGGAGCGGTTGGCATCGCAAATCCACGCAAAGGAACACAAGGGAACGGATGTTGTGGGGGCATTGTGGGGTTTTCAATTACAGCGGCGTAGCGCGGTATCATAGCGCATGGAATCCCAAACCTACGGTCGGTATAAGGGCTTCATCGTGGACATCCACCCGTACCAACTTCAGACTGGCAGGTGGTGCGCCGACTTTGATCTTCTGCAGGACCAAGGTGACAGCTTGCTCGCCACGGGGTTTTTCGGCAGTGCAGCCCATGACAGCGAGGCAGAAGCGATCGAAGCCGCGCGAATCACCGCCTGCGCGAAGATTGATTCTGGGTTTTCTCCAACTCTCACATTGGAAGCTGCACGTTAGTCTCGGCAGCTCCATCCTTTTGCTCTGACCGGTTGGAAATGTGCTTCTGATAAATCGCCCGGATTTCAGGCCCGCTGACGCAGACCACCTCGAAACGAGGTGCAGTTTTTGCTCGCTGAATGAGTAGGTCTTGAATTTCGGTGATGGCGTCCTTCGATTTGCGGATGGTTTCCGTGGACGCCTCATTACGAGCAGCCAAGATTGCACCTCTATCGGAATTTGGGTAAGCCCGAAACAGCCTCGCTCTGTCTTCGTTTGAATTATCCCAATCATGATCTTCGGGGTCCAATTCGCGGGTAGCGCACTCTCCTGCCATAACCCTCTTTGAGAATCGCAATTTTTCCGTCTCACACGGAGCGCAATTATCAGTCAGCGATCCGACCTGGCACTCGTCATGAGCATCTTCAATCGCGGCACCACAATCAGGGCAGGTGAATGACTTGGGAGCGTAGTTCGTGACGCCCTTCCATTTTCCCTTCGGGTCCGAGGTCGAGACCTCCCAAATAAACACGCTCACAACCTCGTAGCCTTCGTTTGTGGCAACGGTGGCGTGTCCAGCCTCGTGGCACGCTGTTCCTCTTAGGGTTTCGCTCACAATTCTTCTTCTCCAACGACGTTTGCTTTGAGCAAATAGTGTTCAGGCCCCAGTTGAATGGCGAGCGGAACGGTGCCCGACCCGTCGGTCGTAATGCGAAAACCTTCTTTCGAGATGCTGCCCCAGCAGATGCACAAACACTGCGGGCGAGGCCCAGATGGCAAAAAGCAACCCGATGTAACCGAGTTTTTGACTCGGCGGCTGCTGGCCTGAAACCACACACACGACAAGAGCAGCCAGAGCAAGTTCCAGCGCGAAGGTGAACGCAGAGTTTCCGTGCTCGCGCATATGACGATATGTGTCCATGAAATCGCGGCGCCAAACGATTTGGCGAACCGTGGTCACGCCCTCATCGTCATCATCGTCGCGGAAATCGGCGAAGGCTTTATAGCGCGAAGCGAGAGGGCTCCAGCCGAGAGCATTTCGGTTGGCAGCGTTTGGGACGGATTTTTCCGTCTCAGTGGGAATCCCTCGCCGCCGCGCCAGCGAATAAGCAAACCCGTACGCCGGGCTAACCTCCCCAGTGCATCCACGCACGTTCACGCGCCGAAATAAGACGAAGCCGAGCCGGAGGGCTTGGAAGATGACAAAGAGACTGGCCCACACATACGCCAGCCAAAAACTCCAGTGCCAATGTAGGGAGACGAAGGCGAGACCCATGAACACGAAGGTGAGCACATATTCACTGCGCCAGATGTGTCCAATCGGCCATTGAGCGTTACGAAAATCGACAACCCGCGTGACATGGAAGAGCAGCACGGGGTACGAGGCCACATAGCAGAAGAGATTGCCATACAGGAAAAGCAAAGTCAGTGACGGTCCGTCAATTCTCTCTCCCGCTGACGGAAGGTAAATTAGCCTTCGGACCCCATCCCCAGCATAAGAGCAAATCCAACTGACAATGGCGACACCAGCAATCGAGGGCATCAAGTAGCGGACAAGGTAATTCTCCCACCAACGATTTGTGCCTGAATCTGCGCTCATTCGTTCTCCATATCGCAGGGTTAGGTCGCCTCAATCCATCCCACTAACCAGTGTTTCAGCTTGCGCCGATGCCTGCTTCCAGGTGTTCGCTTTGACACTCTCGTAATTGGCATCCAGTTGCGGCTGGAGCAGGCAGAGCGCCGTCAACCGCCGCGCCATCGCTTGCACCTCTTCCACCTCAGAAAGCGTCAGCGCGCGGCCCAGTGTGCCGTGCTCGCGGTAGCTCAACCACTTCTTGATGACCTGATAGCCGCCGATGTATAGCTCCCAGACTTTTTCCGGAATGCACGTCCATGCGCAACGGTCATTCAGATACACATCCACCACGGCGGAGCCGAGAGCGGTTACGGCTGCCTCTTCGCTCAGGCCGAGCACGGCGATGCCTTTGGCAAACTCCGCGTGTTCCTTCGGGGATCGTTCGCGTTGTATCACTCTTCCGCGCCCCGGCATTGTCACTCCATCGGTTCCGGTACGTCCCCATCCGGCGGTAAGGGCGAAATCTTCGCCGGGGTCGAGCGGTCTGCCGTCAATGCGCGACAAACCAGCGATTCCGCGCAGTTCTGACCGTAGGACACCTGTTGTTATGCCCGGTACAGTCTGCTCTGTGTCCAGCAACTCTGCAACCTGCTTGCCCAGCGCGGCAGAGGCTTGGAACAGATCCCGAGAAGCGGGCAGCGGTATGCGCGGCCAATTTCCCTGGATGCCATCAGCATTCTCTTTCAGATATGCCCTGCTGTAGCCGATGGCGAGCGCGTGCAGCCAAACCGAAGCGGCTACCTTCGGATTTGGTTCAAGATCAAGCGCCCCGAGAAATGAAATCGAAAGATCAGACAGATTCCCGGCGATTGGCTGATCCTCGAACAGCCCACCCAGGTTGCCTTGGGCGCCGCCTTTTGCACGTGTATGTCGCAATGCGAATGGAACAGCGACCCCATCCGGAATGAAGTAATGATCGTCCGAGAGATGGCGCGTGTAGCTGATCGGAAAGCCTTCCGGAGACGCGCTGGAACGCATCCTGGTTAGTAGAAAAACGTTTCCCTCGAAACACTGTGCCCAAAGGGAAGGTCGCGGTTCATTCCAAATAGGCCGCGCACCCGTGTAGTAGCACCAGCGCGTATCAAAGGGTCGGACGGCGTAGCGAACAATCTGGCTGGGATGGAAACCGCTGTCGATGGCTTTCGCCCTGGCCTTCCTCGCATCGAACCGTGCCCTGTTGTCAGTGAGGACGGACGCCGCCACTCTGTATGCATCCCAGTCAAGATTCTTATCGTGATACCTGCGCATTCGCCCTTCGAGGGCAGCGCGGTCCAAGTCGATCAACGCTCCGCCGCGCTTCTCCATGAGGCCGTTGCTGGGAGGCTCCGCACAAAGATCGACGATCCGGGGCCATTCCCCATAGGCTGCGCTCACCTCATGCGGCCAGAATGAAAAGCGATTTTCTGCCGCCGGAATGGCTGACGTGTACCGGGAATCGAAAGCCTCATCCTGCAAACTCTCCAGCAATTCTTCGCGCTTGCGGGTTCCCCAGAACTCCCGAAACACGACGGACGATCCATCTTTCTCAGGCGCTCGCCGCACCATCAACCCGATGGCGGTACCTAAACGGATTCCTTCTGGGTTGCTCTCAGTCGAGAACACGCTGGGATCAGGTTTCCCATCCGGCGTCAGCTTGCCCGTTTCCCGGCTGTCACCATTCAGGCAGTCAACCCAGATGGCATCGAAACCTTGAAGCAGTCTGCCTCGCATGACCACATAGGAAGGTTCTGTGAGATAGGAAAAATTCGAGATGTAGCAGACCACCCCACGATGGCTTTTTTCGGCAATGCGCCGTTCCGCCAGCCGAAAAAACCGGACGTACAAATCATCAAGATTGAACTTCTTTATGCCCCACGTCTTAATAAGTCCTTCCTTGTACGGCTCTACCAGTCCCTCTTCTTCGGTCGGACTCACTCCCGCGAAAGCGTTGTAGGGCGGATTACCGAGGACCACAAGAATAGGAGTCTCACGTTTCACCGTCTCCGCCTGCTCCCGTTCCTGCTCAAACTCAGCGAAAGGTAATCTCGATTTCTGTTTGTCTGGTGGCTCCCATCCCGTAAGCGCATTCGTGAGAAACACGCCTGCACGTTCGCGCTGCCCCTCCACCTCGCTTTCCAGTGGCGCTGCTGCGCGCTGCAGGAACATGCCAATTTGCAGATGCGAGATGACAAAGGGCGCGGGAAGTATCTCGAATCCGAATACACGCTCCTTTGCCGCCTGCTTGAGTTGGTGCGGCGTCAGCGCATCCTGCCCGCGCTCCTCAAGGAGCGTCCTATGGATGCGATCCAGCACCTCCACCACATACGCTCCGGTCCCGCAGGCCGGGTCCAGGACATACACGTTCGGGTCCGCTAGGCCGGACGCAATGCCCAGTTCGGAGCGCAAAACCCGGTCCACGCGCTCCACCATATAGCGGACGATTTCGCGCGGTGTGTACCAGACGCCTAACTGCTTCCGGACTTCTGGGTCGAATGCTTCCAGGAACGGCTCGTAGAAGTATTGAACGGCGGTGCTCTCTTCAAACCGCTCGAAGAATGCCGCGCTCTCCACCCGGTTCAGCACTTCGCCCGTGAGGTTCAGCAACTCTTCCAGGCCAAGAGAGCGAACATGCGCGGGAATTACCAGCCGCTCATAGAGCGCCCGGATCATCGGCACCTGGAGCGACCACACGGCCAGCCGCCAATCGAATCGCTCTCCTTTGCGGCGCTCTGGACTTCGGCACCAGAGAACCCAGGCGGAGAACAACCCATAGAAAAGCGTTTGCACGAGGGTGCTACGGAAGAAATGCTCTCCCTTTTCCGAATCGAACTTGAGGCCGAGGGCTTCCTCCAGTGCGGTGCGCACGTCCCCGAGTTCCTTGAGGGTAGAACGTGGCTCAATTTTCGCCAGCGCCTCGCGTGCGTAGGAGGCCAGGAAGCTGGCGAGAACATCGGGCGCCTGAATCGGTACGGCACTTATAAGCGCACGCTTCAGAAACTCTTCCAGGGTGCGGGCGAATGCCTCAGCCGTTTTGCGCGGATGTGCCGCAAGGGACCAGAATGCAGCCTCAGATTTCGCAAGCGTGAAGGTTTCGAGGGCGCGCGGCTTGCCGTTGTCTCCGGCAATCACGATGCGAAACTCGCGGTAGTTCGTCAGAAGTACCTGGCTGTAGGCCCGAACGTACTTCGCCACCTGTTCCGACTTGATGGTGTCATCCAGACTCTCTCCCAGCCCCTTTACCTCGATGACGCCCCGGTTTGGCGGCTGCACGGTGAAATCGTCCGGTTTGGCGCGCTTGCGGAGTTGGTCCTGAGAGAACAGCCCGCCGTCCGGCAGGCCCGCGCCTCTGTTCTTGAGCTGCAGAACGGGCACAACGCGGGGCTTGAGCGTCCTGCCGAGTTCGGCAAGCAGGGCTTCGATCGCTGGATAGTACGAGGTCTCATCGGTTGCGTGTCCCGACGCGCGGATTTCCGCCAGCTTTTGGAGGTAGGTTTCTATCGGATGCACAATGACATTCTTATCTCAACGTGAAGGCTCAAACAATCCGGCGGACTCATCCCAGGCATCCATCGGCGGGTTGCCAGCGATGTATCCGGCAATTTTCTCTGCACAATGTGCAGGGATGGTGCTCCGGATCTACGCCGCAATGCCCTTTACCAGCTTGGCGACGGTCCCCGGACTAATCCTCAGTTCGGCTGCGATTTGCCGGATGGACTGCCCGCGCTTCCTGAGCCGCTGGAGGGCCTTCATCGTGGCCGGATTATCGTCCACCCTGGGCCGGCCGCCAACGCGCCCCTGCGACCGCGCTCTCTGAAGTCCTGCAATCGTGCGTTCGGACAGACGGACCCGCTCCTGTTTGGCGACTGCGGCCAGAATGCCAATCACGGCTTCCTTAAAGATGCCCGTGCTGTCGAGATATTGCTCTGTAAACGACCGATAGTGGATTCCGTAGCCTGTGAGCCGTTGCAGGTGATTCAGCGTCTCTACCGTCCCCTCACGACTCAGGCGGTCCAGGCTCCAGAAGAGCAGAATGTCGAACTCACGACGGGAGGCAGCCTCGAACATCTTCTGGAATTGCTCCCGGTCTCCGCGCTTCCCGCTGGCCCGGTCAACGTACTCATGAACGACGGTCCAGTTCTGGCTGCCCGCAAAGGCCCGCAGTTGCCGGAGCTGATTCTCTGTGTCCTGTCGCCCGTCTTTGGTGGATACCCTCGCATAGATGGCAGTTTTCATGGTGCCCTCCGATCCAAAGAGAACTTGTACCACAAAACGACCGTTATTTCTGCAGGCGATTTGAGGCTCTGAAGTCTACGCCAAAGAGAATGCCGAGTCAGACCCTTTTTTGATACAGGCGATTGGGCAGCCGTCCGCGCGGAATCGCGCCGTCAATCGCGGGCGGGGCCTTGCGCGCCGAAAAACTTTCTTGGTTTCATGTTTTGCAAATTCCTGCCGGAAAAGGTCGCGCAAGCCCTGTGTTATCAATGTTTCGGAACTGACTAGGCGCATAAGTCCAATGATTTCAGCGACCCTTGCTGGCAAGGTGCAGCGGAGGTGGGCCAAAATCCGCGCGGGAATGGGGTTGCTGTCTACGAATGGAGTCAAGATGCCAGCGACCTGTAAATGGTTCACGATGGGGCACTTGGGTCCCCTTTGAAAGCTGACTGACCGGGGCGTGGGGAGCCTCCGGGAGTGTGTCTATCGCTGGTACCCATACTGACGAGATTCGAGAAATCCCGGGGTCAATCCCCCCTCCAATCCCCCCTGAAAAGTGCCCTTTTCCCTATGCGTTGCGGCGGTCGGAGTTACTTCCTTGTTAAGGGTCGGAAGGTTGGGCAATCTACTTTCTAGTTGACAATCTCGGTGCTCGTGTAGTAGAATAGATTTCACAGAATTGAATAGGAGTCTCTGGCTGGCTGCTCTCCGGGAGCGGCCATTGTTGTCTCTGGGCGGCGTTAGCTGCCCCGCCAGCGTAATCAACGAATGTTCCAAACGGCGCGATGCAATTAGCCGCGCCCCCATTGAATTTGGGCTTTTCTGCGCCCGTCGCCAGAACACGCCAAGAGGGCGCAGTGTGGCCGCTCCAATGCGGCACATTGCTCCAAGTCAACACCGACGTTTCAAGCACAACCTACCGAAAGAATGACAAGCATGAGGAAAGCTACGCTCTCGTTAAAGGGAGAGATGTTCGGACCCATCAGGGTCACAGGAAAAGGAAGCAGACCGCGCTACTGGAAGTTCGAGTGTACCGAATGCGGGAGGCCATCGGAGGCTCCAGGCTCCCGGCTGAAGGCGGGGAAGGTAAAATGCCAATGCCAGCAGCCCCTCAGTCATGGTCATGCAAAGCGCGGCCACATGACGCCGGAATACAAGAGTTGGCGGTCGATGAAGGCGCGATGCCACCGAGACAAGAATTACGCCGATGTTGACCTCGACCCGCGATGGAATGCTTTCGAGCCATTCCTCGCACACATGGGACCACGGCCAGATGGCTACTCGCTCGACAGGAAGGACCCATTCGGGGGATACACCCCGGACAACATGCGCTGGGCGCCCCTGGACGTTCAGGCCAGCAACAAGCGCGGGGCAGGTTGTCTCCGTTACGACTGCGCAATCGACCAGGAGACAGGAAAGTACAGCGGCGCGGTAATGACCCCGGCTGAATGGGCTTGGTATCTGCGCGAGATGACCGGGAACCAGCTATGGACGACGAAGAAACTCTGGGATTGCCTGGAGGTGCTGCCACTAGAAGCGATCCTCAGATGCGCCAGCCCATTCGGCTTGCTGCCAGAAGAGTATTCGGGTAACGCTAGGCGGGAGTTCAACGGGGCTTGGGCCAGATACTTGGAGACCGTATACCTTCGGGCCGTATAGGGCCAGAGGCTCCGCACACCATGCAGATGCAGTCAGCTCCGCCCCGGCGGGGCTTTTTGATTTAGGAGGCAAAAATGAGAAGCGCGAAAGACAGGACAAGCGAGGTGAATGGCCTTGTGAAAGTGCAGTACAGGGGAATTGATGATGCGGACGGCTGCGTAACTTGGGTGTGCTCCTGTGCCTGTAGCCCGTGGTCGAAATTCAGTGTGAGAGGGGCTGACCTGAAACGGACCCTAAGCTGCGGTTGCGCCCCAGCCGAGAGAATCCGGCGTCGGAGCGCCATCAGGATCATGCCGATGAGCGGCGAGCCGGTTGGACACGTTGCGGAGATCGGAGCGTTGCCGATGGCTGCTTGAATCACTCGCCCGCGAGGGCTGCAGCATTTCGCCGGGTCTGCCCGGCTTTTTGAGGTCAAAACTATGCAAACGCAGATCAACGCAAACAGAACCTTCCAGCCCTTGCTGGATGCAGAAGAGGCAGCCGCCCTGCTCGGGCTGCACCCGAAAACCCTGCTACGGAAGTCGCGGGAGGGCGCGATTCCATGCTTCAGAATCTTCGGCAAGATTCGCTTCACAGAATCCGCTCTTTCTGAATGGGTCGCTGCTCAGGCGACGAGTCCGAGGATGGCCGCGTAATGCCCGCCATCGAGTCGGAGTACAGCCACCGGCAAGCGACCGCCGTGCCGTTGCCCTTTGGTGCTCTTGCGCAGCAACGGGTCGGCCGGTTATCTATGGAGCAGCCAACCGCTCCCGTGAATGGAGATTCAGATTGAAATTCACGAGAGACAGCTTCCAGCGAGGTTCGCTGCGCAAAGTGGATCGGGCAGGCGATCAATTCGCGTGGGAATTTCGCTATCGGGTGCGCGAGGACGGCGCATCTACCATGAAACAGATAACCCTCAGCGGCGCGGAATTTCCGACTGAGGCGGCAGCAAGACGCAAGCTGGAGTCGCTGGTACTGAAGATCAATGCGCAGACTCCATACGGCGCGATTCAGGAATTGACCCTCGGCGCCGTGATGGATCGGTACATCGAAGACGAGATGCCAGAGCGACCGAAGAGCAAGGAAACGTACCTCGTGCTGATGAACAAGCATCTGCGGCCACGCTGGGGAGAGCATCGCCTCTCAGGCATTCGTCCGCATGAGGTGGAACAGTGGCTGCGCGCCCTGCCGTACAGCCCAAAGACAAAGCGCCACATCAAGAGCCGCTTTCACGCGCTCATCGAATTTGCGATGAAGCGTGACTGGATCGAGGTGCAGCGCAATCCACTCTCGCTCGTGACCGTGAAAGGCCATGAGCGGGTGATCGAAAAAGTTGTGCTGACACCGGAGCAAGTGAACACGGTGAGGGCGAACCTGCCCGATCCATACCTCCTGATGGCGGAACTCTGCGCCTATCTGGGCCTGCGCATCAGTGAAGTTCTCGCTCTCCAGTGGTCGGACGTGGACCTGGACAAAAACACGCTGCGGATTCAGCGGTCAGCGGTGGACGGTAACGTTGCGGACGTGAAAACCGAAGCGTCCCGCGCCGTGATCCCGCTGACCCCAGAGGTGCGCTCGTTCGTCATTCGTTGGCAGAATAAGGCGCCTGCCTCGGATGAGGGATGGGTGTTTCCGAGTCCCGTGACCGGCAAGCCGTACCACGCTGGCATTCTCCGCAGGAGGCATCTTGACCCTCTGGCGAAGAAGATCGGCGTGCCAAGGCTGAGTTGGCACTGCTTCCGGCATTCGTTCCGTAGCTGGCTGGATGTGATCGGGACGGCTCCGGGGCAGCAGATGACCCTGATGCGCCACGCGGACATCAGCACAACGATGAACGTCTATGGGGCTGGGATGTTGGACAGCAAAAGGGAAATTCTCACAAAGCTGCACGGGCAGACCGTGGGGTTCTGTGGGGTTCCGCCAGTCGTCCAGCAAGTCGCAAGTTGTTGATTTAGATGGTCGGGGAGAGAGGATTTGAACCTCCGACCCCCTGGTCCCGAACCGCTTCCCGAAGCCTATTGAATCCTGTTGAAATTTGATGCCCGCAACTGCTTTGTATGGAACAAGTTGCAGACGCATTGTTGGCCTCTGTAGATACCTGAGGTTCTCGAAGGCTATGACCGCTACGAATTCGACTACGTGGGTGGCTTTGTTCATTCCACCTTCCATTCGTCCAAATCGTATTCCGATCCGGACGGATTATGGGGGTCAGGTCAGTGGGAACGCGCTCGCCTTTCAGTGGTCTTCTGTTCTCCCATGAGTTTCCCGACAACAGCGAGCATCGCGAGCATTACGATCAAATCTGCCGAGTCAATAGCGGCAATCGCCAGCGCGGGAACCCACCTCGTGGTCCAAGGAACGAACAGAACCAATGGAACATGGAGAGCCGCTAGGCAGATCAAGATCCCCCAAAACCATGTGTGTGGCCACAACCTTCGTTTCAAAGCAATGAGAAAACCAAGTACCAACATGCAATTCAGCGTTGGCAACGCAAGATCCAATCTTCCAAAATGATAGAAAAACCAATAAATGGGCAGAGAGCCAATAGCCAGGCACAACAAGACCCACCATGGTAAACGTATCTTCTTCGCTTCTTTGATGTCGTTCTTGATGTCCCGGATTATGGGCATTTTGAGATCGCGATTCCTGTCTTAATTGCGTCGTTAACCATCGAAAGTACAGCCGCACCTTGTCCGAGACCCGGTATAAATCCAGCAATGGCAAGGCCGTCGGAAATCAGACCCTGAGCGGACGTATCAAATAGCCCATTGGCGCCCCGGACGGCGCCCGCCGTCCCTTGAACAGATTTGATGATGTTTCCCCCGAGGTTATCGGCCACAATTCCAACGTATCCGGCCTGATGGCCAAGTGTTCTGGCAACACTGCCAGCGCCACCCGCCACGGGAATCAATCCTATCGAGTCGAGGCCTATACTCACTGCGCCTGAGCCAAGAGCGCTCGTGATGCATGAATTGTGGTACCAGGGCGTACCGTTATTTGGGGCGGATTGGCCAACAGTAGGCTCCATAGTCGCAAGTTGGCTATACAGGGTAAACCCAAACAAACCTATCTGCGTGGTTATTGGGCCTATTGTCCAGCCTTTCAAGGCGATTGAAGCTCCCGTTGGAATCCCACTCGGGCTGTACTGTATGGAGTCTGCAAAAACTGGAACCAACCCGTCTTCAACATCCACGACAGGAATCTCCGCATCCAAAGCGTCCATTGCGTAGGAGTCGGGATTCCCCAGCCGGAAAGACTGAGTAGCCGACCAACTACATTCTACTCCCTGATGCCCCTGACCGGCATCGCAGGGACCAAGGCCCGTCGGATCTATATATGTAAGCGGGTTACCGAGTACGTAGCTGTACTTGTTCAACGATTGAGGATTGGCTGTTCCTCCCGTCGTCGGATCTGGACTGAGGAACCCTCCCATGCCTGAGGTGTAGTACCTAGCATCGAAGTAGTCGTCGCCGGATTCCTGGTCGCGCTCTTTGCCGGTATAGTGAAGTTCCGTGGCGTCGGGAGCGCTCCCATCCGTGGTCATGCTATTGCCGAAGGGGAGGCTGAAATACGTGGATAGCGTTCCTGACGGACTGACCTCTGCCCGTTTGGTGCCAAGCCAATCGTTTGCGGCGAAATAGACCATCGTATCATGATACGTGGCAATTAAGCTACCGTCCCCAAACACATTCGTATGGGACCATGTGGCGCTGCCACCGGACACTGTCCACTCGGACTCCTGTTCCCCGCCAAGTCCGAGGAGATAGCTGTTCGTCACGGCGAAGCTGCTCGCACTGATTGGGCACTCAAGACTTGTGAGGCTTACCTTTGCAACACGTTGCCCTTCGGCACCATAAACATATCCAGTTATGCTGCCAGTGATCAAATCCTGCACTGCGCACAAGCGCCCCTCGGGGTCGTACCAATACTTGTTGAGGTTGTCGTTCAAGACATTCCCTGCGTCATCATAGGAAAAGCCATTGACCGCCCCGTTCACACTTGTCCAGGTCACCTGATTGTTGCCATTGTACCTCGCGGTGGCGGGTACGCTCGTCTCCGGCGAGGGGCACACGCCTGTTTGGAACACCTCGGCGTCCCGGTTACCAAATCCATCGTACGCCCAGCACCCGTATTGCCCATAATAAGGTCCCCCTCCAGTCGCCTTGATCAGTCGATTGAGGGTATCGTACCCGTAGGTCCAGGATCCCAGCACAGAATCTTCAATTTGGGCAAGGTTGCCGTGTGCATCGTACCCTGCAGAATAGATGTGAACGGTCTCCACCTCCTCCCCGCTGGTATTGTCAGATTCACTGGTTGGCCGCATACGATTGTCGTAGGTGCGCTCCAAGGTCACGGCAGTAGTGTCACTCGCCGTGTTGTCGCCAAACGAGGCGCTCACCAGTCCGATGGAGGAATAGGAAGGCGACGTCCCGGTTGCGGTGGCTTCAAACAGTATGGACGGATACTCTGCAGTCTGTGGGACGAGGCTCTGAATTTCGCTCAACCTGTCAGCCCCGTCCCTGGAATAGATCAGGAGGCTCGTACTGCCGGCCACCTGGATCGTCTGATTCGCGACATTGCCGAGATAATCGTAACCGTAGGAGGGTGTGTAGGAACTGCTTCCACAGTTGGCGGGTGTGCACTGTTGCTCGTGCGTGATGCGACCCATCGAGTCGTAGGCATATGGACTCGTCTCGGACATGAGCGAACCTGCAGCGCCGTAGGTTCGTTCATCAACCAGGTGTCCCACATCGTTCGCCGCCCCGGAAATCGCCGAACTATCATAGCTGTAGGATGCTGCAATTCCGCTCGGCGAGGCGCAACTCGCCGGGGCTGCTGCATACATCTTGTCAACCATGCGATTCAGTACATCGTAACAATAGCTGATTGTTTGCGTCCCGCTCGCCGCATCTACCGCCGGCGAGACCTTCGAGCTAAGGTTGCCGTTTACATCGTACGCGTATGTGGCGGCTCCACTCTCGGGGTTGGCCGCATAAATCAGTCGCGATAGACCGTCATATGTGTAGGAACGATCGCGATTTCCGGTGCCGTCGCCGACCTGCGTGACGCCCACCAGGTTGTTATCCGCATCGTAGGTGTAAGTGGTCTGCATCGAGGGAGTGGTGCTGGTCCCGTTCGGCTCCATCACTTTGACCAGTCGCCCCAGACCGTCCATGCTTTGCTGCCAATCGTTGCCGTTCTCATCTGCGAAGTCCACCCATGCGACATTCATCGCAGTGCCGAGCTGTCCATTGCAGTTCCCCTGGCCGGCCGACGGAAGGTCATCGTAACACCACCACTCTTTCGTATTGTCCGGATTGGCCTGAACGACCTCTCGTCCTAGCGCGTCATAGGTGTACGTTGTGATACCGTCTGTAGGCGACGAGGATGAGCGATGAGGGTTCGAAAGCTGATATACTAACCCGGAACCGTCATACGAGGTATTCACGTAATCTGCTGCGCCTGGTGTGTCCGGATCGGACGTTAACTCAGACTCTACGGTATGCCACATACCGTCCATTATTGCGGTAGTCGACACCCAGCTTCCGGAAGGAGATCCGGAGATGGGGCATGTTCCGTTGCCGCTGGCTGTGCTGATCAGTTTACATGTGGTTACACTTGGGGACGGTGACGCATCGTTGTAGGCTATCCACGTCATTCCGCCGTCGGGGTACGCAACCTCAGTAAGCCGATTAAGTGAATCACTGTATGCATACGTGGTTCCGACGTTTGCTCCGGCGTTTCTGTTGTTATCATCCTGAGAGAAGGACACCTGGCCATCTGCATATCGATATTTGAAATATCTGTGCTGGGTTATGCCATTAACAGGTGGGTAGGTGATCGTCGTGAGATATGCATTAGTTCCTGTGACATCCGAGTCCGTAAATTCGTCGAGATAGGAGTATGTCGTTGTGTGGCTTGACTCCACCATATCGGCGCAGGCAGAGTTTCCACAGGGGTCCGTGGCGGAAAGTACCTGTCCAGTCTGATAGTAGGTGTAGGTAGTAACCGCATTTGCGCAATTCTGTATACACTTTTTGGTTACCGTAGTGGCGTTGCCGCGCCCGCCTGCTGTCGCGCTGCCGTAATTGGTCTCGTCGTGCTGCGTTGCCGGGATTTCAGTGAGTGCAGTCTGATCATACGTGTAATCGGTTTCAGCGATTTCGGTTCCATGATCGTAAACAATGCTGGACGATGGCTCTGCGAAGGTCGTCCCGGTTGCGCTTGTATATTCTGGCCCGAGCGCATTTGTGAATGTCTGATAGCTGGTGACGCTTTCGCGGACTGGATTGCTGGGCGGAGTGAACGAAGTGGAAGCTGGAGGAACTGCATTGTAGCACTGGCTTGCGGGGGAGGTGACCTGACCGAAGTCGTACTGCTTGTCGTCTGAAACCTGACCGTACTCGTACTGGTAATAGTGGCCGGTGCTGGGACCGGTTGCGTAAGTGTGGAAATTGCACGCGATTTCGTCTGCGTTGTACCACCCCTTTATCTCCGTCTCCAGCGCGACCGCACTTGAGGAGGGCGTGACGCCCCAATCATAGCTCTGCACTTCGTTCTCTACAGGAATCTGGCCAGCGACCCCGTTTTGCGGGATGTCGTTCATGCTGTACGTCGCCAGTACGGATCCATATGTGTAGACGACCGCCGCGGTCTTTCCGCGGATTTCATCGGTGGTGTTCACGGTGGTCTGCTTCGAGAGCCAGGTCGTGACCGGCTCTGATGACCCATTGCCCCACTGTGTGTCATAGGTAAAGGACTGTACGAGGACGGGTGTGGAACTGTCGGTGAATCCGACGGAACGCGTGGCAATGACGGGAGTTTTATATTGGAATTGGCAGGCGCCGTTCTGTGACGCTGTGGCCGGAGCGATCGGAGCTCCGTTGAAGATGGCGGATTCCGAATATGTATCGCTCCATTTCCATGTGTACTGGACCCATCCTCCGTCTGGGTAGGTGATCTCGTTGAGTCGGCCGTACGTCTGGTCATAACCGAATGTATATTGCTCTCCATTCGGCAGGTTAATAGATTTCACCACGACGAGAGTTCCGGCCGGGGCGCTGAGTTCACAGGCCTGAGAGGCAACTGAGTTATACTGTTCGTTCGGAATACTGTAATTGTATGAAATTGTCTCCCACGTAACCGTGTAAGGTTTTGACAGGCCGGATACCGCCAGGGTGTTCGATGCGCCGCTGGGACCAAAACCGGAAGATGACAGAACAGTTCGGTTGAGCGTGTCCTGGTACGAAAAGGCCCCGTTGTGGTCATCGGTTATGGTGATCTTGTTTCCATTCCGATCCTCAATGAGGGCGGGCATCGCCTCAAGATCCGCAAAGCTCGTATACGTCGTTCCTCCACTGCCATTGGGGATAGCCATTGTTTCCTGATCGCCAACGTCGGGAAAATAGAAGACCGTGCCGTCTGTGCCGGTGACAGTTGACGGGTAGGTAGTGGTTGCAGCAGTCGATCCGATCATGAGCGTATACGCAGCATCTCCGCCGATAGGGAAAGTTCCAACGGCAGGATCGCTGGTGAAATTGCACGGAGGCGGTGAGGTTACCGTTCCGTGATAAACCGGGACTCCTGCTGGATTAAGGGAATGCCCGCCTCCCGCAGGGTCGCGGAATACGTAATCAGCAGTATATTGACACTGATCGCCATTGGTGGTTTGCTCCGTGTTTAGCGACGCACTGACAACCGGTGCTGCGTACGACCACCCACCTTGTGACAGATAGTCCGTATTGGACCATAGCGCTGCAACCCCTGGCTCAGCCGGCTGGAGGTGAGTGGCTCCATCGGAATCATAATCGATGGAAAACGGCAGGCTGAGATTACGGCCGGAGGGAATCGGTATCTGAATACTGACGCTCACAGATCCGTTCGCGGGATCGACTGTCTCGGTCAGCAGGTGAATGTAATCGTGACCCGCACCCGGAATGGGAGTCGAAGTGTCGTCGGTGACATTGCGGATCTGTGCTGCAACTGGTCGATCAGCAAATCCCGACAGCAGGATGAAAACGCAAGATCCGAAAAGAATTTCCGCACAGCATCGCCGGAGTGCGCCCGCGCGACGAGGCGTATGCAGGAGGCGAGCAAAACAACGGCCAGCAAGTGATTTCATGTCTCTCCCTTTCGCGTACGAGGCAGGCAACGGCACAATGTTCGGGTCGTTCATCAGCGTACGACCCGGTAACAGGGCAGAATTAAGTTCTCCGGAGCAGGCAAAGGCAACCGGGGCTGGAATACCAACGGTTCGGGGATAATCGCAATGGGATCTCCGGGTGCAGCTCGCAGCGGCATGGCAGAGAACGAAACATCACACCTTGGATCGCGCTTCAGATGCAGCCATGTTCCCGCGGCTGAGGTCAAAATCAGTTGACTCATCGGCGCCCTGGAAGGCGGATAGTGGTCGACAAGCTTGACGAGGACCGGTGGAACCGTGTTCTTGCCGATCTGCGCCTCGGCAAGGAACACGTCTTCGCTGCCGGAATAAGAGTTGTGCACGCTGGTGCTGGTTGCGACAAAAACTGCCAGCGCCCGAATCGAGTGGGGTGACGGCGTTCCGGCCGTTGCCGCCAACGAGGAGAATGGCAGCAAAGCTATGACAAGCAACTGACGCCTGTATCTCACAGCAAATCTCCGGAATCGCGATGCCCCGCAGAGGACACTTGATCACGAATGCCGTACAGTCGGCACCTTTACAATGAACAAATATCGGAGATCTGGGAAGGCAATGCAGAGGTGTTGCGGCTACAGCTCCCGTGGGAAGCTGCTTGTGAAGTCACCTACTATTAGCTAACGATTCGGAGAATGTCAAGCAAAAGAGTAGAAACAATAGTAACCAGTATCACAGAAGAGATCACCTGAACCTAGCTCGAACCCGAGTACGAGCTCATGGCGAGGATAAAGGATCAAATAACTGGCGTAGCAGATGAGTAAATCCCTGTATGTCGTTGTGTACTTACGAGATACCTGGTGACTACTTGTGACGCAAGGTTCATAATTACCGCCAGGAGGATGAGAATGGCAACTGAATATAAGCCGGGCGACGAGGTACCGGCCTCCGGCATCTATCGCGTGACCCACGATCCACGGCACACCGAAGAACACGAGGTCACCTGCATCAAGGGGAAAGTATTCCCACCTTGCAGGGGCTGTAAACATCCACGTTTTGTGCTGGTCCATGCAGCCCACCATATCGAAAATAACGAATGGTTTAAGCGCTCATAGTGTTCACTTTGCGCATTAACAGACCTTCCCTACGCGCTAAGATGAGGGAGTCGCTAACCCCATCCTCGGCTCTTGAATGCAGCCAATGCCCAACAGGGCAGCCCGCAATGTGAGCGCGCGCGGACAGACCAATGAAAACCCTATGCGTTGCAAGCGTTTCAACCTCCGTACTGTTTGTCACGACGCTTGAATTAACCGTGTCCCGTGTCGCGGTGACCGCCAGCTTTCTCTACTGTCTTTATCGCGTCTTCATGCAGGAAATCGGACGGTGAGCGTACACTCACCTTGCGCCAGTTCCTTCTTTGCGGTTGGGAAGCCGCATCGTCCCACGGACGCCAAGCTCACTGGAGAAGAAGCTGGCCGCTTCGCACCTAGGAGTTTGTTGAAATTCGGTATCACGGGCTCGTAGTTACCCGGGATCTTGGCTGTATTTCAGTTTTAGGTTCGTCTGAAGCTGGTATGGACTGGCGACCCGCAAGGGCAGGTTGGGCATCTGGTGCCCGCTTCAGGCAGCCTGGGCGCTGATCATGAGTCTCGGCAGGCGGAGCAGGTTGTGGGCGGCGCAACTGAAGACGAACTGCCAGTCCACCTTGCCCCTTCCTCGCAATTTCGTTTGCCGCAACGGTCCGGTCTGCTTCAGCCAGGCAAAGCTCTTTTCGATCAGCCAGCGTCGGCTGAGGCTGACAGCGTAGCCCGGCCGTCGCGTGGTGCGGCGATCCAGACTGCTCCGCTGGTTCGCGGCCACATGCGGCGTCACATTCAGCTCCCGCGCCGTACGCACAAAGTCCTTCGTGTCGTAAGCCTTGTCTGCACCCACCGTGATCCGCCGTCTGCGCCTGCGCTGCAGTCGCCGCAGCATCAGCAGCGCCGCGTCACGCTCCGCATAGCCATCGGCATGGGTGACCATGGCCGCCGCGATCAACCCGTTGCGGTTCTCCACCAGCGCATGGCCCAGATAACTCAGCTTCGATTCCTTGCCGTAACTCTTCTTATAGAGGCGCGCATCGGGATCGGTTGTGGACTGGTGGGTCTGGTTGGTTCGCTTCTGGCCATGGAAATTCGTGCCGTCGCCGCCCGAACCATCCTTCGGCCGAAAGCTCTTCTGCGAAGCCCACGCCTGGATCAGCGTGCCGTCCACTGTGAAATGCTCGTCGGACATGAACTTCCTCGCCTGGCGGTTCACCTCGGCGAAGAAGTGCTGCGCCACCTCGGAGTTCAGCAATCGATCCCGGTTCTTCGAAAACACTGCATGGTTCCACACCGCGTCGTCCATGCCCAGTCCCACGAACCAGCGGAACAGAAGGTTGTAGTCGATCTGCTCAACCAGCAGCCGCTCCGATCGGACCGAGAAGAACACCTGCAGCAGCAGTGCCCGCAGCATATACTCCGGAGCGATCGAAGGCCGTCCCGACTCAGCGTACAGCGCATCGAACTCCGAGCTCAGCGAGCGCAGCACCGTGTCGGTCACCTTCCGCACTTCTCGCAGCGGATGATCCGCCGGCACCCGCTGCTCCAGTGAAACGTAGCTGAACATCCCGTCCTGAACCCGCTCATCTCCACGCATGACCATGAGACGGATCAGCTCCACTCCGCGTCGCTGAGCAGGAACCTATTTCAACAAACTCCTAGGACTTGTCAGCTACCGCGAACCCTCCAACGGCACCATCCATCGATGATCCGTCCTTCTTTCTTGTGGAGACGGCGATTCCGTCGATCGTGAGCGTGTACTCTCCGTCAGGGAGATCGTTCGGTGCTTCTACAACCCGCATCTGTGAGTACGCAAATTTAAACCCGGGGCGCCCTTCCACGGCAAAATCTCGCGTGGCGCCTCGCGGTGTTTCCCATACAGCATGCCCCGCTTGGCCGTGCTGCAGGGCGCTGCCCCGCAGCGGGATAGCACACGACCAAGGCATCGGATCGATGAAGCAAGCGGACCCATCGGCCTGGCGTGATGACGGGCGGCGGGATTAGGAAGTTTCTCCCATTCAGGCCACGAAACCATCTCACGACGCCCATCCACGACAGGATGCCGGTGATTCTCGCACCGAAGGATTACGAGCGTTGGATGGCCCCGGCTGATCCGGCCCGGCTCCTGGTAGACCTGCTGAGGCCCTACGACGCGCATCGAAATGAAGGCATGGAAGGTGAGCGATGCAGTGGGGAACGTGCGGAACGATTTGCCGGACCTGTGAATGGAATCCCTGAGCGGTTAGGGAGCCTCGCTATCGAGTTCGCTTGCTGCGACCTCGGTTTCAGGTTTAGCCTTCGGCCGGGAACCAGGCTCAACACCAGGTGGTCGGGCGTGCCCTCCGCTGCAACAATCTCCCGTGAAATCAATAGAGACGCCGACCTCCGCGATCCCCTTTGGTACCCAATGTCGTCGATTTTGTAGCTTTCAGAACAGTCGAGATCCACAATCTTCACCAAGTGGTCTAGGCTAAACTATTGATTCTATGGGAGGAGAGTTGGGTAGGGAAACTGGTCCCGAACCGCATTTTCAGAGCCTGTTGAAACCCGTTTGAATTCCGAGAAGGCAACTGCTTTGAATGGAAGCTGTTGCTGCGCTCCTGTTGAGCGCTGTAAATGGTTGAGGCTTCCGGAGGCTTTGACCGATACAATTTCGTCTACAGAGCCGACTCACTTTACGGGGTTACCAGCGGCTTTCAGCTTCGTGTTCTCCTGCTCCGGATCCTTCAGTTGCTTCGCCTGATCCACCTTCAGCTCGCAGTATTTCTTCCGCCAGCGGTAGTAGGTCTGCTCCGCGATCCCGCTCTCCCGGCAAGCCGCCGCTGTTGCCTTCCCGTTCGCTGTTGCCAGTTCCATCTCTCGCAGCAGAGTTACGATCTGCTCCGGCGTGTGCTTCTTCCCTCGTGCCATCTCAGGCCCCTTCCACACCAGTCTGTATCATTCCCCTCTGGCACAAAATTTACCGGGCACTCCATCCGTGTACCGGCTCTTCTCCATGCCCAGTCCTCCCGTTAACTTACGAGAGAACTTTAGCTTTATCTGGCTGAGTTTTCCGGGATCAAGTCAGACCCAACTGCCGCACCGTCGTACGGTGCACATCCTCAATTGGTACATCCCCACAATCGTATTTGGCCCATCGGCCAGGAGATTTGAAATGCAGCTTGGAAATGTGATTCTGCCTCGGTGTGGTATAGGCATTCTGCGCACATCTGAAAAGTAACCGACCGCTAGTTACATAAGTTGGCGGATTATACGTTGTGCGCTGTCTATTTCGTGCAAACCAGCACAATTAATACGAGATGAAGCGGATATTGTGTTAAACAGAGTAGCCAATATCACGCTTCAAATCGACCGTCGGAGGTAGCTAATGACGAGATTCCGGCGCTGTGCGTTCCTGTGTGCCTGCGTGGCGATGATCGCGTCGCCCCATATCTCCGCGCAGCTTACTCGTACACTTAACCGACAATCGGCGAATCCGACTCCGGCTCCTCCTTCCGGACCGGGCCCAAATCTCGATATCGATGAGTCTTTTAACAGTGTTCAAGAAGACAGACTAGCGTTCATGGTTCTACCAATCCACGTCGCCGCCACCCAATATCTTGTTTTCACGATGCCGGCCACGGAAACCGTACAGCCGCCCACGGATAACTCCACGGCGCGTAAGCAGCAAAATGCTAGTTTTGCAGCACAAATAACCAAAGGGTGCGATAAAGCGGCCAAGCATTCATCAACCTGCGCCGTTGTGCTTGGATTTTATCCAAACGATACTAACCAACATAGCATAACCGTTATCGTTGTCATCAAGAGCGGTAACTCGACCATCCGCAGCTACATGTACGATGTGAGCGGTACAGGTGTCACTGCGACTGATGCAGCTGGCCAACAGGCGGCCGCATCCGCACAAGCACCTGCAATAAACGCGAATGTAGCCACAGGCCCTATAAAGGTCCAGACCGTGACGGTCACCAACTGTGTGTCACCGGACAGATTCTTCTTGCCCACAATTCGCTCCTCTCTGTTAGACCCTAGCGTCAGTCCGCCAGATGGGTCAGAAAAGGCCGCCAAAGCTATTGCTGACGGGTTTGGCGTCGATATGTGGGGAATAAACAGGGAGGCGACGATCAACTGCTTCTACCAGACAGCCGGGCAGTTGGCCTTTTTCACCAGAGTACAGTCTGTCTACAACTCAAATTCCGCATCCACAACTGTCTCCGCGAATGTCGGTTCGTTCAACTTCAATAATGGGTTCGAGGTAACACTTGGAACCAATATACAAGCCGGTTCTGCCAACCCGAACGGTGCAACCGCTGCGCCGAGCACTGCTCCGGCGCCCGGACAGTTGGCGACCTTAACAAAAGTCGCAGCGGCGCAGGCTGCGCAGAATCTGTTTTACGGTGGCAACATTTTTCTATACGCGGACCTGCCGGTTTTCGCAGTGAAGAATTCATCGTCGGGACGGTTTCACATTGACTATGACCTTCTTTTCAGAGAGGGCGTAGACCTTCAGAACTTCAGCGGCGCAAGCACGACGGCCAACAGCCCACCGACTCATTTTGACGCAGTACAAGAGGGATACTGGCAGTATGATGCTGATCCTGCCACCGCGACAGCACCCGTTCCATTTGCGGTATGGCTTGGTGGGCAATATGGCTATGCTTTCACGTCGCATGCCTACGCGAGGGACTACGGGTTTTTTAACAAGTCGAACGCCGATCTTGGGGAGGCAGCCTTCGGGTTGATCGTGACGGGCCAGTTCAACATTTCCGTCATGCGCGAGTTCGGACCGACCCAACAGTACAAGGACAGCGTTTCCGGCACGGATGCCAAGGTGAACAACTTCAAGTCGTGGTCGTTTTCGATCCAGTACCAAACGAAGGGGCTGACTCCCAGCCAGTAGCAGCAGTACTGTATCGCGCGTTTCCTGTCCGACGTAGGAGAGCACAACGTTAGAACCGTAAGGGCTCGAAGAGTAATCGTGCCCGTATCACTCGTTGTCCGTCGCCAAAATCCCGTCCGCCTGATTTTTCAATGATATAACGCTCTCATGCCGGCCATTCTGAGAGTTCTTCCCGCAACGCAGTGCCGTTGCTTTCGGTCTCGCCGCCAGCTCATCTTGGGAACTCCGCGCGCCGGGAGCGACTTGTTGTTTGGGCGAACTCTGCTGAGTGGAAGGACGAAGCTGGCGCACGGGTTTACTGCGGCGTGGCTTCCCTAACAGACGGCGGTTGACTTCGTCGTGGGAAAAAGCTCCTAGATCGAAGTCGTCTCCAGCCCAGTCGCGCAGCTCACCCAGGCTTTCATCGTCAAGATTATTGATGGCCTCAACAAGATCGTAGTATCCGGGAATGCCTCCGCAGACTTCGGGTGGGCAGGCCTGTTCTCCGCCTGTTCAGACTGAGCAAATAAAACGGGGATCGGCGGGACCTTCTCTGGAGTGCCCGGCAAATTTTGTACCAGAGGGAGTGAGAGAGACTGGTACGAAAGGAGCCTGAGATGGCACGAGGGAAGAAGCACACGCCGGAGCAGATCGTGACGCTGCTGCGGGAGATCGAGGTGGCGGTTGCGAACGGGAAGGCGACGGCGTCGGCCTACCGGGAGAGCGGGATCACGGAACAGACGTTCTACTGCTGGCGGAAGGAATACGGGGGGCTGAAGGTGGATCAGGCGAAGCGGCTGAAGGATCTGGAGCAGGAGAACGCGAAGCTGAAGCGACTGGTGGCGAACCTGAGCCTGGACAACCTGGTGCTGAAGGACATCGCCTCGGGAAACATCTAAGCCCGGCAACGGCGGCGCTGTGCGGCGAGCCACGCTCGGGAGCGTGGGATGAGCGAGCGGCGGGCGTGCCGGGTGGTGAACCTGACCTGCACCCCTGGATCCGCACAGAAGTGATTAGGATTTCTGGAAGCGGAGGGGGAAGCAGATGGGCAGGAGCAGGCATACGGAAGCGCAGATCATAGCTGCGCTGAAGCAGGTCGAGGCTGGACGCACGGTGGATGATGTGGCCCGCGAGTGTGGCGTCAGCCAGGCAACGATCTACACATGGAAGTCGAAGTTCGGCGGCATGGATGTCAGTGAGGCGCAGCGGTTGCGCTCGCTGGAGGATGAGAACTCGCGCCTGAAGCGGCTGGTAGCCGATCTCAGTCTGGACAAGGAGATGCTGAAGGCGGTGATCGCAAAAAACGGCTTGAGCTCGTAGACCGAAGGACGGATGCCGACTGGCTGCGCGGGCAGTACGCAGCCAGCGAGCGCCGGGTGTGCGGGCTGCTGGGGATTGCGGTGTCGAGTTATCGGTACTGCACGCGGCGATCGGACGAGTCGCTGCGGGAGAAGCTGGTGCGGCTGGCGCGTGAGAAGCCGCGCTATGGCTACAGGAGATTGCAGGTGCTGGTAGAGCGAGAGGGCGAGCGAGTGAACCACAGGCGGCTGTGGCGGGTGTATCGCGAGGCGGGGCTGTGCCTGAAGAGGAAGAAGCGCAGGCACTGTGTGCGCGTGGGCTCGCCGCGGCCTGCGCTGACCGGCGCCAACCAGGAGTGGGCGCTGGACTTC
>Ga0335074_10002798_pt1 | contig 23770 bp, 15 predicted proteins | sample Lox_Sample_23_FD_206715 | JGI IMG/M metagenome (GOLD analysis project Ga0335074, IMG submission 206715) | Soil microbial communities from Loxahatchee National Wildlife Refuge, Florida, United States - Lox_Sample_2.3 | ecosystem: Environmental > Terrestrial > Soil > Wetlands | place: USA...
AGCCGATGCCGCGCAGCCGTTGCTCGAGCCGGCTCAGGTACCTGCTGACGACCGGGCCGAGATAGGCGTTCACGGCGGTGGTCGCGCTTCGCTCGTATTCCCCGATGACCGGCGCGACGTCGCTGGACAGCGAGATGAACACGCCCGGCCACTCCTCGCCGATGATCTGTGCGGCCTGTTGCTCGTGCCCGGGACTCCGGAACGACCAGAGGAAGCAGACGGCCACTGCCTCGATGCCTGCCTCCCGCATCCGGCCTGCCGCCTGCCGGACCTGTCCGGCACTGAGCGGCACTATCTCGGTGCCGGAGCTGTCGACCCGTTCATCGACCTCGAATATGTGCTCTCGCGGGATCAGCGGGTCCGGCCAGCGCCTGACGCTGTAGTGCCCGGACGCCTCCCCCGCGCCTGCCCAGGACGCCGTGCCCCGCTGGATCAGCAGGCTGTCGCCTGCGCCCCGGGTGGTCAGCAGCGCTGTCGGCGCCCCGGTGCGCTCGATCAGCGCATTGGTCGCGGTCGTCGTCCCGTGGGCGAAGTAGGCGATCTGCCGGGCGAAGCTCCCGGCAGTCAGGCCGTAGCGGCCAGCCGCAAAGCGCAGGCAGTCGAGGACGCCCTGACTGCGGTCCTCAGGCGTGGTCGGCAGCTTGAAGAGCTGCACCATGCCACCCTCGTTCATCACGATCATGTCGGTGAAGGTGCCGCCGATGTCGGCTCCTACGAAGTACCGGTGCCGCGTCATCCGGCGCTTTCTCCCTTCAGCCCTTGCCGCCCGTGTGCACAGCGGTCATGCCAGCGACCAGTAAGCGAACGCGACGCCGATCGGGGAAGCCCAGACCGGCACCGAGTCCACGACTACCCCTTGTGTGCCATCCGCCACGGCGGCGGCGGCCACCCAGTTCCGGGTCTCTCCGGTGCCGCTCGCGTAACCAAGGGCAGCCTCCGCCCCGCCGGGCGCCGGCCCGAGCGCGCGGTCGAAGACCGCTGCCATGTCCTCAGCCCGGCCAGCCGTCACGGCCGCGAGGATCTCGGCGTTGAACCGTTCGTCGATGGTGGCCCCGGGGGCGAGCGGGGTGTGCCAGAGCCCTCCGGAGCCGACGACCGCGACCCGCTGGTCAGCCGGCCAGGATTCGATCAGTTCACGCACCGCCCGGCCAAGCTGGTAGCAGCGCCGCCCGGTCGGGCGCGGGCCGTGGCAGCAGTTCACCAGCACCGGCACGGCCGGCAGGTCGAAAGCGGGGCACAAGCAGTGCAGCGGGCGCATGATGGCGTGGCTCATGCCCTCGTCCGGCACGGGCAGGCGCTCCATCAGGGCTGGGTCGAAGCCGGCTAGCACCAGGCCGGTCACGAGGTGACGCGCCAGCCCGGGATGACCGCGGACCGCGGCCCAGTGCTCGGCCGTGCGCGGCCGCTGCGCCCGCAGCGTGTCCGGCAGCGGGATACCTTCGAAGCGGGAGATGCGGTACCCGGTGAACTCCGGCCCCGCGTACACCGCGAGCGCTGGGGTGTTCGCCGCCGAGAACTGCTCGTCCTGGTCGTCGCCGAAGATGATCAGGACGTCTGGCCGGGCGGCGTCGAGCCGCGCGCGCAGTTCCGCGAGCGCGGCCATGCACCGGGCGTGCTTGGCGACGTTCTCCCCGGCAGAGTCGGCCGGAGCGTCGGGGGCGTACCGGCCGGGAAGATCCCTGAGCTTGCGGATCTGGCCCCACTGCTCGGCTTCGGCGAACAGGAACGGCGAGTGCGAGGTGGCGATGACGCTGCACAGCTGGGCCAAGGTACCCCCACGTCGCCAGAGGTGCTCCGTGTACTGACTAATGATTCAACCGAGGTTGGCGCCTTGACGTCAAGGCTTCTTTCCTTTGCTGATCAGGTCGATACATGGGATCAGGCCAGCCGATACCGCCCGGCCCAAGGGCGTTGACAGTACCCAGGCGGAAGAGTATTAGTCAGTACACGGATTAACCGTCATCATTGCGTAACCTGATGCTGCGCCCCCAGGATCGTTCTGAATGTCCGTTCCCGGGGAGGGAGGGGCACCGGTGAGCGAAACCACTGTCGGTTCATCAAGCGGCACCGAACCTCCCGACACTATGCCCGGCTCGGCCGTTCGCGCGTTCGGCACCGCGGTCGCGGCGATCATGGTCGCGAACATCGCGCTGACCCTGCCCTCGTCCCTGCCCGGCGCCCTGCAGCAGGGGCTGCACGCCACCGGCGGGCAGATCACCTGGTACTCCACCCTGTTCGGCGTGGCCACCGCGGTGTCCGGGCTGCCGTTCGCGGTTCTCGGCGACCTGCGCGGGCGTAAGCGCGTGCTGCTCGCCGGCTTCGGGCTCGTCGCGGCTGGCTCGGTCATCGCGCTGGCGGCGAACTCCATTTACGTGCTCTGGGCGGCGCAGATCGTGGCCGGCCTGGGCGGGGGCGCGCTCTACACCTGCTCGCTGGCGGTGATCGTTGCCGCGAGCCGCACGCCGCAGGCGCGGGCGCGGGCGATCGCGCTGTGGTCGGTGGCACTGGCCCTGGGCACAGCGCTCGGGCCGTTCATCGCGGGCGGGATGGCGCGTAACGGATCCTGGCGGCTCGCTTACGTGCCGGTTCTGATCATCGCGGTGGTGGTCGGCCTGGGCTCCGCCTGGCTGTCTCCCGAGTCGAAGGCCACCGCGCACCGCAGCTACGACTGGACCGGGCAGGCGCTGATCGCGCTGTTCGTCATCGGCGTCTGCTACGGATCCATCGAGGGATCCGAGCAGGGCTGGGCTTTCGGCCCGGTGCTCGCGAGCTTTGCCGCCGCGGCCGTTCTCCTGGTTCTGTTCCTGCTGCACGAGTCGCGTCACAAGGACCCACTGCTGCGGCTGAGCCTGTTCAGGATCCCGGCCTTTTCCAGTGCCGGCTTCATCGCCGTCATCGGCATGGCCAGCTTCGTGGCGCTGGCCTACCTGCTCGGCGTGCTGTTCGGGATCGCCGATCACCTCAACCCGTGGCAGGTGGCGCTGCGCCTGGTGCCAAACTCTCTGGTGACCGTCATCCTCTACCCGGTGCTCAAGCGCTGGCTGGCCAGCGTGAGCGCGCGCTGGCTGCTCGGCCTGGGCGTGCTGCCGCTGGCCGCCGCGCTGTTCTGGCTGGCGGCGCTGCCGGTCGGCGCGGGCTACGGGCAGGTGATCGTCCCGATCCTGCTGGCCGGCGTCGGGTTCGCTTTCCTGGTGACCTCGCTGACCACCGGGGCGGTCAACTCGGTACCAATCCAGGCGGGCAGCATGGCCGCTGGCACCACCGAGACGCTCCGCCTTATCGGCCAGACGCTGGCGATCGCGGTTATCGGTGCGGTCGGGCTGTCCCGGGCCAACGCCTACGTGCAGCACAGCTTGCTCACCGCCGGGCTGCCGCCGCCCGAGTTGCATGTGGCCCTGGGGGTAGAGGCGGGCGGCGGCGTCCTCGCCGTGGCGTCGGCCCCGCTCGGGCCGATCAGTCACACCGTGGCCCCGCTGGCGATAGCCGCCCTAGGGCGCGGGATCGACGACGCGTTCCGCCTGGCCGGCGTCCTTGTGCTGGTGGCCGCCGCAGTTGGCCTGGTGTTTCTGCGTGATCACCCGGACCGGCTGATCCTGGACGACCCGCAGGACGCTGCGAGCCCCGGGCCCGCCCGGGCATCCTCCTCCTCGTGATCCGCGGCCCGCAGCGAGCGCTAGCATCAGCGACTGTGGCGCGTCCAGTGACCTCAGCGGCGGAACGGCACGCGGAACTGCGCGCCAGGCAGGAGGCTTTCCCGGGTCACCTGCTCCGCCGGGCCCAGCAGGTGCTGACCATCGCCTGGTCCGAGGATGTCAGCGCGTCGGTGACCTCATCCCAGTTCGTGATCCTCAACGTCCTGCGGGCCTCGCCCGGCATCGACCAGCGGACGCTCGGCGAGGTCGTGTGCATGGACCGGTCAACAGTCGCAGCCATCGTGGCCAGGCTGACCGCCGACGGGCTGATCCGCCAGTCCAGGCATCCGCTCGACAAGCGCCGCAAGGTCCTCGCCACCACGGCCAAGGGTGCCCGGCTGGCGGCCGAGCTTGAGCCGCGCGCTCAGCAGATGAGTGAGCGGCTGCTGGCCATGCTCGGGACCGGTGAGCAGCGGGAGCAGTTCATGAACGAGTTCAGGTCGCTCGTGCACCGCTGGGAGGACTCCCGCGCCGCTCCAAGGGACGGGGAGCGCCCCTGACTGAAGCGCGGCCCCGCCCGTGGTGCCTGGTCCTCTTACCGGCAGACCGTCGGAGGACCAGGCACCGTTCATTTACTTGATCGTGTAGCTGTAGGGGAACGCGGCCAGGTCGCTGCCTTCTGGGTAGTTTCCGCTCAGCTCGTTGTAGGTCACCGCGCCGGACACCAGCGAGGAGTCAGCGAGGTAGATCGTTCCTGACACGGTGCTGCCCGGGCTGCCGTTAGGCGTGATTGTCACCGGGATCGTGACGCTCTGGCCGGGGTTGACCACATACGGCGTGAACCCAGCCGTGGCATCGGTGCTGCCCAGCCATAGGTCGCCGGTGGGCGCGCTGACGGCGGGGTCGAAGGCAGCAGTGGTCGCCGTGGCCGAGACGCTCGCGGTGACGTTCGGCGCTGGGTTCGCACCCGTCGGGCCAACGAGGAACGGCGTGACTGTCCAGTTGGCCGCCGGGAGGTCCGGCGCCGCATAGGAAGCCGTGGCGGTCGCGCCGGTCGAGGAGAGGATGTCCGGGTCACCGAACGGGTAGGAGAGGTCGAAGTACAGCGGGTCAGGGGACGAGACCGTCGCCTGGACCGCTGTCGTGTGCGAGGGTACGAGGAAGGTCGGGATGACGCCGGTCACGTTGGGCAGCGTGAGGGTCGGCGTCGTCTGCGGAGCGAGGTTCACCGTGGCCTGGCTGCTGAGCCGGGCATCGACGAAGTACGCCTCGGGCGCGGTGCCGCTGTTGTGCACCGACACCCAGGCCGTCACCGGCTTGCCCGCGGCCAGTTTGGTGCTGGCCGAGTCGGGAAGCCCGCGGGCGCTGACGGTGACCGGGGTGTCGTCGATGTTGATCGTGAACGGCTGGCTCACCGCTGTCCCCGACACCGTGTTGTAGAAGTCCACGACCACTGTCCACAGCCCGGCGGCTGGGTCCAGTACGTGCAGCTGGGTACCGACCTCGGGCCTCACCGTGGTGGTGCCCGAAGCAGTCGTGACCGTCAGCCCGTTAGCCGCGGCCGAGGCCGAGGCGCCCGACGGGTCGACCAGTTCGGCGAACAGCGTGTTGCTGGCGTTGCCTGTGCTGATGCTGGCGTTCAGTGCCTTCAGCCCGGCTGGAATCTGGACCTGGTAGTAAGCGGTCTGCCCGGTGTTGCTCTCACGGCCGTTGCCGCCGGTCAGGATGCCGCTGACAGTGGTCGAGGGATGGGGTGTCGGCACCAGCGTCCGCAGCGTGACCGGAACCGACGTCACCGCGGTGAACGAAGGGGACCCGGCCGAGCTGGTCACCAGGATCGAGCCGGCCTGGTCACCGGCCTGCCACGGCGTGCGCACCGTCAGCGTGAAGCTGCCGGAGGCGCCTGGTGACAGCGTGAGCGAGTGAGCGGACAGGCTGCCAAACGGCTGCCAGGTGGCGGTGCTGGCCTGGAACTGGGCAGGCACTGCAGCCCCGGACCCGGACGTCGATATCAGGGCGGTCCACTTCCCTGGTGCCGGATCAGCCACCTGGGCGTTGCCGTAGTTGCCTGTGCCCTGGGGAAGGTTGTACTCGGCCAGGTCACCATCAGGCGAGATGAGGCTCAGGTTGACCACCCCGACCAACGCGACCGAGGCGCTCAGCCTGGCCTGCCCCTTCGGCACGGTGAAGCTGACCTCGGTGGCGTAACCGCCGGCGTCGGTCAGCGACAGCGACTGGGTGGAGACCGGCGTGTACGGCGACAGGGTCCGGCTGGACAGGCCGACCGTCACGCGCGCAGCCCCGTCGTTGGTCAGCGTTTCGGCGAAGTGCTCGGTGGTGCCCGCCTGGCCGACGGCGTTGAGCTGGGTCGCGCTGTCCAGGATGGCCTGCCCCGACGACTTGGCGGTGCTGCCGTTGTAGGAGCGCGCCGCCAGCACTGCCTGGTAAGCGTCGATCATGCCCGCGCCCTGCTGGTCGCCGGGGGCGTCGATGTTCTCCGCGGTGGACACGATGATCTGCTTCACCACGGCCGGCGACGGGGTCGCCCCGCCATGGGCCTCGCGGTAGGCCTGGATCACTAGCGCGGCGGTCCCGGAGGTCAGCGGGGCGGCCTCGCTCGTCCCGCCGGACAGCTCGACCGACGACGCCGCCCCGGAGAAGTTGGTGCAGGCGGAGAACAGCGCCGGGTCGGGCGTGCACAGGGCCCAGTTCAGGTCCCCGGGCGCGACCACGTCCACGGTGCCGCCGGTCTGGTCGAAGCCGCCGGAGCTGAGCCCGCTGATGTTGTTGTCGAGCCAGCCCTTGACGCCCGGGGCGGTGATGCCACCGATCCCGGTCTGCGCGTAAGCGCGGTAGGTGGTTGTCGCGCCGGCCGAGATGACTGCCGGGTCGGTAGCGGGCGAGCCGATCGTGTTGGTTGGCCCGGCGTCGCCGGAGGACACGTCCACGGTCACGCCGGCGCTTACGGCGGCGTCATTGGCCAGCTTGATCAGGTCAAGGCTGGCGACGTCGGGGAATGGGTTGTCGCCGAACGACTCGTTAAGGACGTTCACGTGGTCAACGGTGACGGCGTAGTCGATGGCCTCAAGGAACACGGAGTTGAAAGCCACATTGGCTGAACCGAAGACGTTCAGCCCGACCAGGCTGGCGCCCGGCGCGACGCCGAGTACCCGGATGTTGCACGGCTCTGACAAGCCCACGCCGTAGCTGGCCACGTTGTAGGTCTCCCGGCCCTGCGCGGCGATCGAACTGGAGTCGAGGAAGGCTTCGCCGCCATTGCTGGGCGCGTTGGTGCCGGTTCCGCTGAAGTCCTGGTAGTCAATGAACACGTGCTGGCCGTTGGCGCGGATGAAGTCAGGGTTATCAGGGTCCACGCCGTCAGCGATGAAGGCCACCTTCACGCCGGCCCCGGTGTACCCGAGCCCCTGGGCTGAGGATCCCTGGCCCGGAGATTCAGCCGCGTGGATCGCCTCGATAGCTTCCGGGTCGAGCTGCACCTGACCATTGGGCGCGCAGGCACCCGGCAGCGGCGTGAGGCTCGCCGCACCGGCGTGTACGGCCGGGGAGGTCGCCACCGGGATGGGCAGGTCGGGGATCACCGCCGCCACGTCCGGGTTGGCTGCCAGCAGCTGGGCCGTACCGGACGAGACAGTCGCCGCCACAGCGTTGACGACCGAGATGCTCTTGACGTCACCGGCATGCGTCTGCGACAGCACCGACATGACGCCCGTCTGCGACTGCTTGACCGTGGCCGCCCGCCTCGCCGAGAAGACCGGCGTATCGGGCAGGTTCGAGACCTGGTTCTTCAGCACCACGATCACTTTGTCAGTGACGTTTCGGGACAGCGCCTGAGCCTGGCTCGGGGTGAGGACCACCCGGCTGCTCACCGCCGCATGGGCCGTCTGCGCCTGGGCTGTGGCTGTGCTCACAGCAAAGGCCAGCAGCAACACAGGCGACGTGATCGACACGGCGCGCTGCAAGCGTGTATATCGCATATCGGGGACCTTCTTAGGCATCGGCGCCATAACGCGTCAGATCTTGGCACCTTTGATGCCACGCGTCCATTCAGTCGTGCGATCTCATCGCCGGTAACTGCGCGGCTGTAATGACGCGGTAATGGCAGGTATGGGATCCGGCAAAGACCTGCCTCGTCCGGTCAGCGCGGATCGCAGAGGACCAGCGGGATGTCGCGCTTGGTCCGGCGCTGGTAGGTCGCGTACCCGTGGTAGGCAGCGACCACCCGTGGCCACAGTTCGGCCTTCTCGTCCGGCGACGCCGGCCGTGCGCGCACTGCCCGGCTCTGACCGCCCACGGTCAGCTCGGCCTCGGGCTGCGCCAGCAGGTTGCGGTACCAGTCGGGGTTCCGGTCGTCGCCGCCTTTGGAGGCAACAAGCACGACCCGGCCGCCCTCGATGATCGGCGCTGTGAGCATGACTGAGCGCGGCCGCCCCGACTTGCGGCCCACTGTGGTCAGCTCGACGACGGGCATGCCGAAACCCTTGCCTCCCACCCGGCCGCGGGTAGCGTGAACGATGACCCGGTGCGTCCGGCTGAGGTTCTTGAGGCCGACGTCGTTCAGTCGCTGCCGCACGGTCATGGCCGTGAGATTAGGGGTCGCCCCGCATCACTGCCAACCACCCACCCCATCGGCAGCCTCAGGCCCGCCCGTCTGGCCCCGACACGCTGCGCCGCTGATGCGCAGGTGGACGAAGCTCCCGCACAGGCTCGGTAGAGTTTGGGCTGATCGCGCAGGCGGACCGCTAGGAGGGGAGAAAGCGTTGATCAAGACGGCCAAGCCGGGACGTGACGGTACGGTGCGCGTCACCTTTGCCCTGCCCACCGACACGCCGAGTGGCTCGGTGTCGGTCGTGGGCGACTTCAACGACTGGGACCCGTTCGCTCACCCGCTGCGACGGCGCGCGAACGGCACGCGCAGCGCCTCGGTGACCGTCCCGGCTGGAAGCACGCTGCGCTTCCGGTACCTGGCCGAGGGCGGGACCTGGTTCGACGACGAGACCGTCTCCGCCCGCGACGGCCACGACGTCGCCCTGGCGGTCTGAGCACCTAAACTGGCCGTCATGAACGGCCGCGACGCTGAATGGGTGCCAGTCATCTATTACCCGAACGTTGGTCACTGGCGCGCGGGCGCTGCTGTCGAGGCTTGACTGCTTGACCGGGGCGTCGACTACGCCCACGCGGTCGCGGACGACGACATCCTGGTTCATGTGATCCGGGCTCGCCGGCCCGACGGCTCAATCGGCTGCGATATCCGCATCCTGATACGGGCCAGCGCGCTGCGGCGCCTCGGCCTGCACCCTGACCAGCCGACCTCGCACATCAGCGAGCCTTATGGTCGCGGGCGGATCTCACCACTTCGCTAGTGCGTGCCCCACGCCGCCACCCCCGCGAAGCCGAGTCGCCCTCCGGCGGCGGCAGGGTGGCGTGGGATGGGCAGGCGGGCTCGGGTGAGGTGCTTGGTGCACCGCGCCGGGCCGTCATGGTCCTGCTGACCCGGGTTCTGCCGGGGCAGTGACAGTTCACGAGCACCGGCGGGTCCTGGCTCAGGTGCAGGAAAGGGGCTTGGGTGCGGCTGTATCCAGGTGCGGGTGCTGGCCTTGTTTCCGGCTGGCGCGGTGGCTGGATACGGCCTCACCGGAACCCGTTACCGCGGGCTGCTGGGCTCAGGATGGAGTGTTGCCGGTGATAGTATCGAAAAACCCTCCACGACAAGGGAGGCTGCCGGTGACCGGAATCCGGCAGCACGGCTGTGCGTGGCCAGTACCGGTCACCGAGCTGGCCCCTGGCCGGTCGCCAGGTAAACCCGCAGGTTGTTGCCGTGATCGAAGCAGCCTAAAGCGGCACTGCGCTGTGGCCGGACCAGAAGTACATTCTTGAGGATGACAAAGGCGGGCGGCGGGTTGCCAAGCGGTGACCGCTCGCCGTCGCGCGCTCAGAGCTGACCGACGTCGGTGATCACGAGGACGGCCTCGCCGGCCTCGTCGGAGGCCACGAGGTCGACCCGGGCGCTGATGCCCCAGTCGTTGTCGCCCTCGGGGTCGTCGAAGATCTGGCGGATGGTCCAGTCGGGCCGGGGAACAGTGCGCGGAGGCCCAGCGTCGATGATCAGGTAGGCCGGGCCGCGCGCGTCGGCGCCCGTGCCGATCTCCCCGTGCTCGCTGAAGTACGGTTCGAGTGCTTCCTCCCAGGCGGCGGCGTTCCAGCCGGAGCCGGCGTCCAGCGCACCGAGGTCCTCGTAACGGCGCAGCGCAGCGAGTTCCACCCGGCGGAACAGGGCATTGCGGACCAGGACCCGGAACGCCCGCGAGTTGCCGGTCACCGCAGGAGGCCGCTCGTCCGCGGCGCGTTCCAGTTCGGCTTGCGGGTCCCGCAACTTCTCCCACTCGTCGATCAGGCTGGAGTCGGTCTGGCGGACCATCTCGCCAAGCCACTCGATCAGGTCGGCGAGCTCCTCTGTCCTGGCCTCTTCGGGCACGGTCTGCCGCAGCGCCCGGTACGCCTCGGCCAGGTAGCGCAGCACCAGGCCCTCGGCCCGGGACAGGTTGTAGAAGCTGACGTACTCGCTGAACGACATCGCCCGCTCGTACATGTCCCGCACCACCGACTTGGGTGCGAGTTCGTGGTCGGCGACCCACGGATGACCCCGCCGGTAGATCTCGTAGGCGCCCTCCAGCAGGTCCTCGAGCGGCCGCGGGTAGGTGACGTGATCGAGCCGCTCCATCCGCTCGTCGTACTCGATGCCGTCGGCCTTCATCTCCGCGACAGCCTCACCGCGGGCCCGCTGCAGCTGCGCGGCCAGCACCTGCCGGGGATCGCCGAGCGTGGCTTCGATGGCCGAAAGGACGTCGAGCGGGTACTCCGGTGCTTCGCGGTCCAGCAACTCGATCGCGGCCAGCGCGAGCGGGGACAGCGGCTGGTTCAGCGCGAAGTCTTCCTGCAGGTCAACGGTCAGCCGCCAGCGCCGGTCCTGCCCGTCGGGCTCGGACAGGCGCTCGACCACTCCCCCGGCCAGCAGCGCACGGTAGATCGCGAACGCACGGCGGATGTGCCTGCGCTGCGCGGCCGGGTCTTCGTCGTTGTCGGTCAGCAGATGCTTCATGGCACTGAACGCGTCCCCGGGGCGGCTGATCACGTTCAGCAGCATCGCGTGCGTCACGGTGAAGCTGGACCGCAGCGGCTCGGGGTCGGCCGCGACCAGCCGGTCGAACGTCGGCTTGCCCCAGGAGACCATCCCAGGCGGCGGCTTCTTGCGCACCACCCGCCGCCGCTTGCGCGGGTCATCCCCGGCCTTGGCCAGCGCCTTCTCGTTCTCGATCACGTGCTCGGGCGCCTGCACCACCACGTAGCCGGTGGTGTCGAACCCGGCCCGGCCAGCGCGTCCGGCGATCTGGTGGAACTCGCGCGCCTGCAGCAGCCGGATACCGCTGCCGTCGTACTTGGACAGCCCGGTGAACAGCACCGTGCGGATCGGCACGTTGACCCCGACGCCGAGGGTGTCGGTGCCGCAGATGACCTTCAGCAGGCCGGCCTGAGCCAGGGTCTCCACCAGCCGCCGGTACCGGGGCAGCATCCCGGCGTGGTGCACCCCGATGCCGTGACGGACCAGCCGGGACAAGGTCTTGCCGAACCCGGCCGTGAACCGGAAGTTGCCGATGAGCTCGGCGATCGCGTCCTTCTCCTCGCGGGTGCACACGTTGATGCTCATCAGCCCCTGGGCCTGCTCGATCGCGGCGGCCTGGGTGAAGTGCACGATATATACCGGCGCCTGCCGGGTGGCCAGCAGCTCAGTGAGCGTCTCGTGCAGCGGCGTCAGCACGAAGGAGAACAGCAGCGGCACTGGGCGCTCGGCCGAGCGGACGACAGCCGTGGTGCGGCCTGTGCGCCGGGTCAGGTCGCGCTCGAACCTGGTGACGTCACCCAGCGTCGCCGACATCAGCAGGAACTGCGCCCCGGTCAGCTCGATCAGCGGCACCTGCCAGGCCCAGCCCCGGTCGGGATCGGCGTAGAAGTGGAACTCGTCCATGACCACAAGCCCGGCGTCGGCCTGCGCCCCGTCCCGCAGCGCAATGTTGGCCAGGATCTCCGCCGTGCAGCAGATGATCGGCGCGGTCGCGTTCACGCTCGCGTCGCCGGTCATCATCCCGACGTTCTCCGGCCCGAACGTCTCGCACAACGCGAAGAACTTCTCCGAGACCAGCGCCTTGACCGGGGCGGTGTAGAACGTACGCTCCCCCCGGGCCAGCGCGGTGAAGTGAGCGCCCGTTGCCACCAGGCTCTTGCCCGACCCGGTCGGGGTGGCGAGGATCACGTTCGCCCCCGACACGATCTCGATCAGCGCCTCCTCCTGGTGCGGGTACAGGGACAGGCCCTGCTCCTTCGCCCAGTCCTCGAACGCGGTGAACAGGTCGTCGGGGTCAGCGGTTTGCGGCAGCTGATCGGTCAGGGTCATGGCAGTTCCATGATGCCCGCCTCAGCGGAGTCCCACGGACCCGTACCCTCCCCGCCGCCACGGAGCGCTAGAACGCCCTGGTGAGCTTGGCGCGGACTTTGTCGGCGTCGGCATGCTCCAAGTCGATGAGAATATCCAGCGCCTGCCGCCAGGCATCCCGGGCCTGGGACTGCTCGCCACAGGCGTGGCGTATGTCACCGACGCTGTCGAGGGTCATAGCCTCGCTGAGGCGGTCGTCTAGTTCACGGAAGATGCCGAGGGCACATGTGCAGGAAGCTGCAGCCTGCGCATAGTCGCCGAGGTGGCGCTGGGCGTAGCCGAGGGCAAACCAGGAGCTGGCCTCGTAGAAGGGGTTACCGAGCTGCCTGTGCAGGGACAGGCTTTTCTCCAGGATCGCGCAGGCCTGCTGGCAGTTCCCGAGCAGAGCGTGGTACCAGCCGGCCGCATAGGTGCTGATGGCCTGCCCAGTCTGATGCTCGGCCACCTGGAACAGGCCGAGGGCCTGCTCGGCGTGGCGGAGCGCGTCAGCGTAGCGTTCCTGGCCCTCGGCCACGAAGGCGAGATCGTAGCGAACATAGGCCTGGTCGGTCGGGCTGCCTGCGCTGTCGCAAAGCTGCAGGCATTCCGTCAGGTCAGCCAGCGCTCGGTCGTAGTCAGCGAGCCTGATGCTTGCCCCGGCCATGAGCCGGACGGCGGTGATCTGCCCGGCGACGTCGCCCAAGCGCATGGCGGCCGCCGCGGCGGAGCGCTGCAGGGCGGCCGATTCCTGCCAGTGGCCGCGCCGGTCGAGGAAGTTAGCCATCGTCCAGGGGATCTGCCAGGCGTGCACATCGAACCCGGCGCTGCCCGCCAGGGCGGCGGCGGCGAGGAGGACCCGGTGCTCGGCCTCGAACCAGGCCATCGCCTGCTGGTGGCCGGCCAGGCTCTCGGGCGTGACGCCTGGCCGGGGTGGGTCAAGGGCTCTCGGCTTGCTCGTCGGGCTGAGCAGCAGAGCACCGGCGCGGGCGGTATGCAGATAGTGGTCAAGGAAGCGCCCAGTGGCTTCGCCCCGATTGACGTCGCTGTCGGTGGTGCAGGCCTCGCTGGCGTAGGCCCGCAGCAGGTCATGCAGGGCGTAGCGGCCGGAAAGATGCTCGTTGATCAGGTGGAGCCGGGCGAGCTCGGCCAGCCGGCGCCGGGTTCCGGCCTGGCCGGCGCCGGCCAGGCTGGCGGCCGCCGACGCGGTGATATCGGGACCTGGATGCAGTCCCAGCAGCCGGAACATCTCTGCTGCGCCCGGGCTGAGCTGCTGGTAGGACCAGGAGAACACCGAGCGGACGCTGGCTACAGGGTCGCCGGTGTCCAGGGCGTCGAGCCGACCGGAAGTATCCCGCAGCTCATCAGCCAGCGCTGCCAGCGGCAGGTGCGGCCTGGCGGCGGCCTGCGCAGCGGCCACAGCCAGTGCCAGCGGCAAGCACGCGCACAAGCTGGCAATCTCGGTGACCGCGCCGGGCTCAGCCGCGACCCGCGTACTGCCCAGGCGGACGGCCAGCAGCTCACGCGCCTCGGGCTCGGGCAGAACGTCGAGAGTGAGCAGCCGGGCGCCGTCGGCGGCGGCCAGGCCCACGAGCTGACTGCGGCTGGTGACCAGTACCAGGCTGCCCGGGCTGGCCGGCAGCAGCGGCCGGACCTGCTGCTCGTCGCGGGCGTTGTCGATCACGATCAGCATCCGCCTGTCGGCAAGCAGGCTGCGGTACATGCGCGCCTGTGCGTCGGCCTTCGGCGGAACGCGGTCGGGCGGCACGCCGAGGGAGTCCAGGAATCCCCGGATTGCCTCGCCGGGAGATACCGGGATCCCGCCGGGATCGAAGCCACGCAGGTTCACGTAGAGCTGACCGTCTGGGAAGCAATCGGCCACCTCATGCGCCCAGCGCAGCGCCAGCGCGGTCTTGCCGACGCCGGCCGTCCCTGAGACCACACAGATCACCGCCGAAGCCGCTCGGCCGTCATAGGCACCCGGCTCCTTCGTGCTGGACGGCGATCGGCCGCCCAGCTGCCGGTTCAGCTCGGCCAGCTCAGCCACGCGCCCGGTGAATCCCGGCACGTCAGCAGGCAACTCGCGTGGCGCCGGCACGGCCGGCTTGCCGCCGACCCCGGGCACGACGACCAGGGAATCGTCGCCGCGCAGGATCCGCTCGTGTATGGCCTGCAGCTCCGGCCCGGGATCAGCACCCAGCTGCTCGGCCAGGTACGTGCGGGTGTCCTCGAACCAGTGCAGTGCCTCGGCCTGCTGGCCGGAGCGGTACAGCGCCAGCATGAGCTGGCCGATCAGCCGCTCGTCGGCCGGCGACGCCGCTGCCTGGCCCGCCAGCTCGCCGACCATGCCGCTGTGCTCACCCCGGCGGAGGCGGATGTCGTTGAGGTCAGCAGTCGCCGCGGCTCGCTCCAGCTCCAGCCGGACACGCATCCCGTTCAGCCAGGGGCTGTCCAGCCCAGCGAACGCTGGACCTCGCCATAGCGCCACCGCCTCAGCCAGCAGTCCCGCAGCGCGGTCATCGTCTGTGGCAGTCGCGGCCGCCTCGGCCACAAGGCGCCGGAACCGATGCACATCCACCTGGTCCGGCTCGGCCTGCAGCAGGTAGCCGTCATGGCGGCGGCACAGCGTGACTGCCGGGTCCTGGGCACTGGTGACCAGCGTCCTGAGCCTGCCCACATACCCGTAGGCCAGATTGCGGGCCGACCGTGGCGGGTTCTCGCCCCACACCCGGTCGATCAGCACGTCCAGCGGCACCGCCCGGCCCGTATTGAGCAGCAGCACCGCAAGCACCGCCCGCTGCCGGGCATGCCCGGTATCGGCCGGCTCCCCCGCGAGCCGCGCCTCGATTGGCCCTAAGACCCCGAACTCCGCCACGTCCCGTCACCCCGCGCATCTGGGGCCTTTAACCCACGATGCGAGAATTATCCGGCGTCCCGCACCTTCTGTAAGCCGATTCCACAGACTGTGCCCTGGTAAGCAACGTTTGCTCAACATGTGCTCAACACCTCAGGTGCAGGATGGATTGCCGTCGCGTCGCACGTCTGTGTGATGAGCCCCCGAACGCGACAGGAAGGCGTCCGTCGCGTCCGCTAGGGCGCCGCAGACACGGAGCGTCGTGCCGAGATGAGCCTGTGGAGCCTGGTGATCGCCTGTCCCGTAGCCGCCGCCATGCTTGGGCTTGCCGTGATGCGCTGGCGCTTTCTGGTGGTCACGGTCACCGGGACCAGCATGACCCCGGCGCTGATGCCGGGCGACCGGGTGCTCGTGCGCCGCAGAGCCAGGGATGGGGTCCGGGTCGGCCGGATCGTGGTGTTCGGTGACCCAGGGAGCGAATGCCTGGCGTGGGGCTACGACCCAGCTGCCAGGAAGCGATGGATGATCAAGCGGGTCGCCGCCATTCACGGCGACCTGGTACCCGAGGTGGCCCAGCCTGCTGTAGGGGACATCACCGTGGTGCCGCCGGGCATGCTCGTCGTGCTCGGCGACAACCCCGCCAGCTCAGACTCGCGCACCTGGGGACTCCTTCCGGCGGGCGACGTGCTGGGCGTCGCTATCCGCCGGCTTCCGCCGTCTGGCACCAGACGGCAGGACATGTGACAGCCGGGAACATCGTCATGACATACGGAGGTGATAAATGCGTATCGACGTACTAGGGCCGATCCAGATCGCAGCGGACGGCCAGATGGTTGTGCTCGCTGGCCAGCGGCAGCGGGCGCTGCTGGCAGCGCTGGCGCTCGATTTCGGGAGTGTCGTGCCGGTGGACAGGCTTGTCGACGTTCTGTGGGACGCCGCCCCTCCGGCCAGTGCCCGTCTCAAGGTGCAGGCGCATGTTTCGTCGCTGCGGCAGGCGATGGGGCATGGCCTCAGGGCGGCCGACGGACCGCTGGCCACCCGGCCACCTGGCTATGTGCTCGGCCGCGAGGGCGTTGACCTCGATCTCGCTGACTTCGACGCGCTGACTGCTCAGGCCAAGCAGGCAACGGAGTCGCGTGAGCCAGAGGCCGCCTCGGAGCTGTACGGCATCGCGCTGGCGCTCTGGCGGGGCGCCGCGTTCGCGGACGTGAGGTCCCCGATCGTCCGCAGCGCCGCCGACAGTCTCGAGGACCGGCGGCTGCTCGCGTGCGAAGCCAAGGCGGAGGCCGATCTTGCCCTGGGTCGCTGTGACCGCGTGGTTACGGAACTGCGGCAATGGCTGGTGGCCCACCCGTTCCGGGAGCGGATGCGCGGCATGCTCATGCTTGGCCTGTACCGGCTCGGCTGCCGTGCCGATGCTCTCGCACTGTACCGGGACGGGCGCCAGCTGATGGTGGCCGAACTCGGCCTTGAACCAGGACCGCCGCTTCGGGTCCTGCATCAGCAGATCCTGGCCGATGACCCGCTCCTGCTGGCGCACCCGGCCCGCAGCCCCGCCGGCACGGCAGCGGCTGCGCTGCGGGCTTAAGCACTGCCAGCCATCGCGCCCGCTAGCTCAGCTGACGGCGCACGGACCAGCGGCACGCTGGCCAGGCCCAGCAGCCAGCTGACCGCGTGCAGCTCGTCGGACCTGATGCTGCGCGGGTCCCGCCGGTTGACGCAGCGGAGCCGGCCCGACGTCATCTCGGTGACGATGTTCGCCTCGCCGCTCAGCAGCGCGTGCCAGCACGCCAGGCCCGCGATGATCGTGCACACCGGCTGGCCACCGGAGCCGCCATCGGCCGGGCTGACGTCGGTGCGCACCGCGTCCGGCGATGCCGGGAAGTTCCACCGCAGCTCGGCATGGCCGCCGTGGGCGCTTTCGACGACGACGGCAACGGTCTGGCCGGCCACCGCCGGCCACAAAGTGCTGACTTCGCGCAAGTCGCGGCCAGGCCGGGATCGCAGGCGTTCCTCGATCATGCGGGCCGTCTCGTCGGCTTCCAGGCTCCGCCGCGGCTGGGCAGTGTTATGCGCCTGCTGACTCGGGACGGCGTCCGCGCGCACGTCGATCCGGCCGGCTGCCGCGTTCCACTCGTCGTCGACGGTCCGGTAGCCCAGCCGGGCCAGCGCGTCGTTGACCGCGTTCCGGAGATGCGGCGTCAGCGCCGCGGCCGGCACCTGGACGCCGCGGCCCACCGAGTCGGCGGTGATGCCGTCGCTGAACCAGATTTCCTCGTCACCCGGCCCGTTGCCCTCGTGCGGCATCCGGAAGCATGCCTGGGCGATGCCGGGCACCTGCTCGGCGCCGAGGAACGAGAAGATCGCGGCAGCAGTCTGCTCCGGTGCCGTCACCAGATCCTCGTAGCGGACCCGGTGACACATAACCGGATGACTGTCTTCGAACGCCATGACCGACTGAACGGTGCTTAGCCAGTAGCTGCCTATGGCGGCCACGCTGTTGCCCGGGTTGTGTGCGGCGAAGCCGTCGAAGCCGAACCGGTGCAGCCCCCAGGGGCAGGCTTCCGCACCCGAGGCAATCACGTCCATGCAGTGCCGGTACAGGCAGATGAATCTGGCCTCCGGGTATAGCTGCGCCGCCAGCTCAGCCTGCTGATGCGAGCCCAGCGACTTGTCACACCAGCGCGACTTACCCCGGCGCCGCAGATAGCGGGCGTAGACGTCGTCGACCGTGGCTCGTACCGCGGCGAGCGCGCGCGGCGAGCCAGCGGCGTCGGTTGCGGGGGGCTCGTCGGCACCCGCCGTCTCCAGGGTGTTCCAAACCCTCATCAGCTGGGCGCATGCGGCGGTGAGGCTGGTTTCTGGCGGACAGGCGAGGTCCGGGTGACTGTCCAGGATGAAGCGCATCAGGGTGGAGCCTGACCTGCTTGCGCTCAGCACGAAAACCGGTGACCGGCATGGTTCTTGCCGCGGGGTGCTGTCCGGTACGCCGCTGGTGCCTGGACTGTCTGGGCCGGCGATGAGCATGGCCGCAGCGTGCCACACGATCGCCCTGCCCGCTGCCCGGCCACAGGCCCAGGCCATCAGGCCGGTACAGCTCCGGTAGCGGGCTGGGTGCGGCCGGGGAGAGTTCCGGGAGCGCCATTTCCGACTATGGAACGTGCGGCGGGACCCAGGCCCCGGCGCAGCACGTCACTGTTCACACGAGAAAGGTTCCCCATGAAGGAAATGGCCGGATGGCGGAGCGCTCGCATCGCAAGCCTCATCCCGAACCTGCTGCCCAGCGGCGAAGCAGGGGCCTGCGTCACGCGCGGATACTGCTGGTGCCAGGCAGGTGACCTTGCTGCCTGCAGCACAGGCATCCTGTATTGCGTCACCTGTTACGGGCGAACCAAGTCCACGGGCGAACGTTGCGACCCCTGCGTCTGACCAGCCCTTCATTCAGCCAAAGCGTGGCTGCGGCTGTTCTGCCGCCGCGGGTCAGGAGGCGGGCTGCCGTGAGTCACCATGCCGGAGGCGTTCGATCGTGGTGTACGTAGCTCTTGCCTGCCGCTGCGCGGTCGGCGTCGTCTTCCTGGCGTCGCTGTCGGGCAAGCTGCGCAGCCGTCCGGCGTTCCGGGCGTTTGTGTCGTGGCTGGCCGCGCTGCCGGTTCCGCTGGTCGGCCGTCAGCCTCGCGCGGCGGCGGCCGTGACGGCAGCGGCCGAGGCTCTGATCGTGATCCTGGTCGCGTTGCCGTGGACCGTCCGGCCAGGGCTGGCCTTGGCCGCGGTGGTGCTGGCGGTGTTCACCACGGGCACCTGGCTGGCCGTGGCGCGAGGAACGGACGCGCCGTGCCAGTGTTTCGGCGTGTCGGCGTCGCCGCTCGGGCGGCAGCACGTGGTTCGCGACGCCCTGCTCGGCGCGGTCGCCGTAGCCGGAGCGGCGGCCGCCGGCCCGGGCGGTGCGCGCCCGGGAGGGGCTCTGCTGAGCCTGGGCGCGGGCCTGGTCGCCGCCATGTTCGCCGTGTTCTTTGATGACCTGGCCACGCTCTTCACCGGCGCCAATCAGGCGGCGCCCGGCGCACGGGTCCAGTAACGGCAACTAAGAGCCGAGGACAAGAACAGGAGAAGCCGCCATGTCCGTCGCGCTGTCCGCCGTGAGTGTGCTGTGCCTGGTCAACCTGGCATTGCTGTTCGCGGTGATCCGCAAGGTCCGGCTGCTCAGCGAGCGGGTCGACAAGGTGCCGGTCGTGGGCGCGGCGGCATTGCTGCCGGTCGGCCGACAGGCACCGGAGTTCACCGCGGTCACCACCAGCGGCGAGAGCCGGTCGCTGGCGGATCTGGCCGGATCCCGCAGCGTGGTGGGGTTCTTCTCCCCGGGCTGCGAGCCATGCCGCACGCAGCTTCCTGAGTTCGTCGAGTTCGCCAAGGCCCTGCCCGGCGGTCCTGGGCAGGCGCTTGCTGTCGTCATGGGCCAGGCCGAGGCTGCTGCCCGGCTCGCGGCCGAACTGGAAGGGCCAACGGCTGTGGTGATCACGCCGCGCCAGGGCCCGCTCGTCGCCGCATTCTCTGTACGCGGCACTCCCGCGTTCTACCTCATCAGCCCAGACGGGCGGATCGAGGCCCGGGGCATGGCGGTCCAGGCGCTGGCCAGCGCGGTACCGGCCTGACTGGGGGCGCCGGCCAACGTGAGCAGGGGACGCCACGCCAGCCGGGGCAGCGCGGACGCCGCCGCGCAGCGGGCCTCGCCGCGGGAGTTCGCCCGGCGGGCGCGGATCGTCGTGGGCCTGGTCTGGGCCGCGTCACCGATGTGCGCGGTGCTCATGCTGGTCCTGGCGGTCTCGGGCGGGTCGGTTCCGACCCTCACCGCGTGGCTGCAGCGGCAGGTGCTGGACGACCTGGTATCCCGTGACCCCGCCACGGGCGAGCACACCCGCGTGGCGCCGCTGTCGCTGCAGCATACGGCCGTCAGTCATGTGATCTTGCTCGCCGGAATCCTCGGCGGGGTCGGCGTCGTCTGGGCCATCACCCAGTACGCCCAGAGCTTCGTCCAGTCCGAACTGCAACGAGGGCTCAGCCTGGTCATCAGGGACCGGATGTTCCAGGCGATCAACTCATTCCCCGGTATGAGCCGGTTCGAGTCGCCGGTATTCGCCGACAAGGTGCAGGTGGTCCAGCAGCTCTCGAATACCACCACCTCGTCGCTGGTATCGGGTGTGCTGCAGGCCGCTCAGTCGCTGGTCATATTGGTCGGCATGTTCGGGACGCTCGAGGTGATCAACTCGGTCCTGGCCGGGATCGTGGCCGCCTCCGCGGTGCCAGCGGTCGCGGCCCAGATCTCCAACGGCCGGCGGAGTGCCCGGCTGGAATGGCAACGGAGCCCGGCAGTGCGCCGGCAACTGTTCTACGGCCGCCTGCTCAGCGACCGGGACGGCGCCAAGGAGGTGCGGCTGTTCGGGCTGGGCAGCTTCCTGCGCAGCCGCATGCTGAGCGAAGTGCGCTCGGTCAATGCCGGGCACAGGGCACTGGACCTGCGTGTCCTCGTCATCGAGGGTTCGCTGTCGCTGCTTACGGCGGGCATCACCGCGGCCGGCACGGTCTGGGTAGTACGCGAGGTCGCGGCGGGGAGGCTGTCGGTAGGGGATGTCAGCCTGTTCGCGCTGGCGGCCGTGGGCGTCCAGGGCGCGATCTCTGGCATGGTCTCGCGGCTCTCCGGCGTGTACCAGTCGCTGGTGCTGTTCGGTCACTACGTCGACATCGTCACGATGGGCCCTGACCTGCCGCTCGCGGCGTCACCCCGGCACCTGCCCGCGCTGAGCCACGGCATCGAGGTGCGTGACGTGTGGTTCCGCTACGGCGACCAGCACCCGTGGGTGCTGCGCGGCGTCAGCATGTTCATCCCGTTCGGGCACTCGGTCGCGCTGATCGGGCTGAACGGCGCCGGAAAGAGCACACTGGTCAAGCTGATCTGCCGGCTGTACGACCCAGTCCGTGGCAGCATCCTGTGGGACGGCACCGACCTGCGCGATGTGGCACCGGAGGACCTGCGGAGCCGGATCGGCACGGTCTTCCAGGATTACATGAGCTACGACCTGACGGCCGCGGAGAACGTTGGCCTCGGTGACCTGGACCGCCTGAACGACATGGACCGGATCCGCGAGGCGGCGACGCAGGCCGGGGTGCACGACAAGATCGTCAGCCTGCCGCGGGGATACCGGACTCTGCTGAGCCTGATCTTCTTCAGCAGCAAGGACAAGGACAACCCGGAGACCGGGGTCATCCTGTCCGGCGGCCAGTGGCAGCGGCTCGCTGTGGCCCGAGGGCTCATGCGGGCCAACCGTGACCTGCTCATTCTCGACGAGCCAAGCTCAGGCATGGACGCGGAAGCTGAGCACGCACTGCACCGGCGGCTGTGCAGCATCCGGGAAGGCAAGACCAGCCTGCTGATCTCCCACCGGCTTGGTTCCGTCCGCGACGCCGACGAGATTTACGTGCTGTCCGGGGGACAGATCACCGAAAGCGGCACGCACGCCACGCTCATGGCGGCTGGCGGCGAGTACCACCGGCTGTTCACGCTCCAGGCCAGCGGCTACCAGGCCGACGCAGGTAACGGCCAGGCCCCTGCGGGCGGCCCCAATGACGCGGTCCACGGAGGAAACGGCAGTGGGCACCACAGCCCGCTGCCCATGGCAGGCAACAGAGCATGATCAGCCCGCGGTGCCTGCGGCCGCTTCGGTGTGCGGCCGAGACACTGCCACGGACGCGCGGGCGACCGGCATCTTGCTGATGCCCAGCATCGCCGCAACCGCTCGCATGGCGCCGGCGGGGTGATGCCCTTGGATGCAGCCTTGATGATGATCGGCCTCGATACTTACACACCGGATCCGGCCGACCGACAGCTCGGTGACGACGTTGCTCTTGCCACTGAGCAGGGACCGCCACGTCGCAGCGCTCGCAGTGATGGTCACCGCGACCGCCTCCCCTTCGGCACCGCCGGCCTCTGGCTCCGGCGTCTGGCCGTCGTGCGTAAAAGACAGCGGGAACGTCTGGCGTATCCCGGCCCGCGCGTGAATTCCGTCCTCGACCACGATCTCCACGGTCTTGCCGGCAAGCTCGGGCCAGTAGCCGGTTATCTCATCCAGCTTGTGGCTGGGCTGCGACCGAAGCCGGGCCGTGATCAAGGCCGCAACCGCCTCGGCCTCGCCGGGCCCCGGTACGCCACCCGAGCCGGGCGGGAATGAAGTGGCGGGTTCCGGCGAGAACCTGGGATCGGTCCCGACGGCGGCATCGTTCCAGTGATCATCAACGGGCCGGTAACCGAGCCTGGTCAGCACTTCATTGACACCGGAACGCACATGTTCAGGCAGGCCGATGATGGGCACGACGGTCCCGCGGCCTATCGAGCCGGCGGTGACCGAACTGGTGAACCAGAGCTTCTCGTCTGCCGGACCATTGATCTCGTGCGGCGTATCAAAACATGCCTGCGTGATGCCGGGCATCTGCTGCTCGCCCAGAAAGGACAGGATTCCGGCCACGGTCAGTTCCGGCGCGGTGACCAGATCCTCGTAACGGACCTGGTGGCAGGATCCGGGATGCGCGCCGGCGAACGACAGGATTGCCTGAGCGCAGGCGAGCCAGTAACTGCTGATCGCCGCGATGCTGTTACCCGGGAACTGGGCGACGAACGGGTCATAGCCATAGCGCTGCAGCCCCCACGGGCAGGCTTCGACGCCCGAGGCGACCACGTCCATGCAGTGCCGGAACAGGCAGATGAACTTGGCATCCGGATAGACCTGCGCCATCAGCTCCGCGTGCATGTAGCTGTCCAGCGACTTGTCGCACCAGCGCTGCTTGCCGCGCTGGGCGAGGTAATGACCATAGGCCTCATCCACTGCCGCCCGGACGGCCACCCGGACGGCGGGCGGCAGTTCACCGGGATCGTCAGCCACGCTCGAGGCTGCTCCCGCGTTCTCCAGCACGTCGCAGGTCAGGGCCAGCTCCATGCAGGCCGTGGTGATCTCGGTCTCCGGCGGGCAGGCCAGCCGCGGGTGACTGTCCAGGATGACGCGCAGCAGAGTCGATCCCGACCGGCTGGCCGTCAGGATGAAGACTGGCGATTCGCACTGCACCGGGATTTCGGCGGCCAGGGCGCCGACTGTGACACGGTCCAGGACAGGCACGCGGCCATCGCGGACAGATTGCTGTGGCATACGGCCCAGGCTGCCACAGCACGACCCGGCCGATGTCGACTCGAACCCCGCCCGGCACAGGTTCAGTAGCGGATCGGTAGCGTACCCGCTGGCGCCCGGAGGCGACGTCAAGGCTGGTCTTCAGCGAGCTGCCGTGATTAAGGTCAGCTCAGCCGCCTACTGCGGCCGCAGCCACATCGCGGAAGGGGAACGCCGATGGCAGCGCGTCAGGACGAAACGGACAGCGCTCACGGCCAGGCCGTCGCTGACGGCGACAGCAGGGCCGGCGTCCGCCATCCGCTTGACCCCCTGGACGCAGGTGAGATCGCGTGGGCGGCCCAGATCCTCCGGCGGGACCAGAGGGTGAGTCCCGAGACACGGTTCATCTCGGTCACGCTGCACGAGCCGCCCAAGGACCAGGTGCCCTTCCCTGAACTCGGTCACCAGGCGCCAGACCACCAGCCCGCAGCCAGCCCCCGGGAAGCCTTCATCGTGCTGCGGGATCCACGCCAGCACACGACCTGCGAGGCGGTCGTGTCGCTCTCGTCCGCGGCGGTCACATCCTGGCGGGCCATCCCCGGTGCCCAGGCATCGCTGATTCCGCGGGAAACAGCCGAGTGCGTGGCCGTGACCA
>Ga0335074_10002800_pt1 | contig 23764 bp, 17 predicted proteins | sample Lox_Sample_23_FD_206715 | JGI IMG/M metagenome (GOLD analysis project Ga0335074, IMG submission 206715) | Soil microbial communities from Loxahatchee National Wildlife Refuge, Florida, United States - Lox_Sample_2.3 | ecosystem: Environmental > Terrestrial > Soil > Wetlands | place: USA...
GGAGGAAAACCGGAAGACCAATCTGCGTGCCGAGCTGACCAGCTTCGTCGGCAAGGACGCCGACGTCGCCGCGGTCCGCGAGCTCATCGCCGGACACCGGCTTAGCACCTTGATCGGGCCGGGCGGTTCGGGGAAGACCAGGCTGGCCACGGAGACCGCGCGCACGCTGCTGGACGACCTGGCCGACGGGGCCTGGCTGGTGGATCTCGCCGCCATCGGCGCGGACGGTGACGTGGCGCAGGCGACGGCCGCCGCGCTCGGCCTCCGGGATGCTCTGCTCGGCGGGGCACCGGACACGGAGCTGACCGGCCGCCTCATCGCCGCGATCCGCGAGCGGGAGGCGCTGCTGATCCTGGACAACTGCGAGCACGTGATCGAGGCGGCGGCGACGTTCGCCCACCGGGTGCTCGGGGAGTGCCGGCGGCTGCGGATCCTGGCCACGAGCAGGGAACCGCTCGGCATCACCGGCGAGGCGCTGTGGCCGGTCGAGCCGCTGGCCGTGCCGGAAGGGGACGCCAGCCCCGGTGAGATCGAATCCTCGCCGGCCGTGCAGCTGCTGCGGGACCGGGCGAGCGCGGTGCGCAGGGATCTCGCGGCCGACGCCCGCACGATGGCGACGATGGCGCGCGTCTGCCGGGCGCTGGACGGGATGCCGCTGGCGATCGAACTGGCCGCGGCCAGGCTGCGCACCATGTCCGTCGATCAGCTCGCGAGCCGGCTCGACGACCGGTTCCGCCTGCTGACCGGCGGCAGCCGGACCGCGCTGCCGCGGCACCGGACGCTGCGCGCGGTGATCGACTGGAGCTGGGCGTTGCTCACCGACGCGGAACGGATCGTGCTGCGCAGGCTCTCGGTGTTCCTGGGCGGGGCCAGCCTGGCCGCGGCCGAACGGGTCTGCGCCGACGGTGAGCAGGTCGAGCCGGAGCAGGTGCTCGACTTGCTCACCGCACTGGCCGAGAAATCGCTGCTGGTCGCCGAGGCCGGCACCGCCCCGCGCTACCGGATGACCGGCACGATCAAGGAGTACGCCGGGCAGCGGCTCGCGGAGGCGGGCGAGTCCGGCCTGGTGCGACACGCGCATCTCGCCTACTTCACCGGACTCACCGAGACCGCGGAACCCCATCTTCGCCGCGCCGAGCAACTGGAATGGCTCGCCGCGCTCGAGGCCGAACACGACAACATCAGTTCCGCGATGCGCGGCGCGCTCGCGGCGGGCGAGGCGCACGCGGCGATGCGGCTCGCGGCGGGCGCCGGCTGGTACTGGTGGCTCGGCGGGCACAAGGCCGAAGGCACCGAGCTGATCACCGCGGCCGCGAACATGCCCGGCGAGGTGACCGATGACATCCGGGCCCTGGTGTACGCGCTCGTCGTGCACTTCGCGAGCGACGGCCGGAGCGACGAACACCAGATAGCGGAGTGGGTCCACCGGGCCTACCGCTACAGCCAGCGGAGCCAGCGCCGCCACCCGTCGCTGGAACTCGTCGCCGCGCTGGAGATCATGATGCAAGGACCGGATGCGTTCTTGACCGCGTTCGAGCCGCTGCTGGACGCCGAGGACCCCTGGGTCCGCGCCCTGGCCCGGCTGCACGTCGGCAAGGCGCGGATCGCGCTCGGCCAGGGCGGGCGGGACGCGGACGCGTACCTGGAGAGGGCGCTGGCCGAGTTCCGGGCCCTCGGCGACCGGTTCGGGATTTCGTTCGCCCTGACCGAACTGGCGGACCGGATCGCCGTGCGCGGTGAGCTCGCCGGCGCGTGCGAGTACTACGAACAGGCGATCGTGGTCCTCACCGAAACCGGTGCGGTCGAGGATGTCATCCGGAGACGGTCCCAGCAGGCTCAGCTGTACTGGCTGCTCGGCGATAAGGACTCCAGCGCGGCGGCCATAGCCGAGGCGCAGCGCTACGCGGAACGGGTCACCTGGCCGGACGCGCTGGCCGAGCTGGCCCTCGCGCAGGCCGAACTCGCCCGCTGGGACGGCCACGCCGAGCAGGCGCGCAGGCAACTCGGCATCGCGACGGCCCTGCTGGGCGACGCGGCGGATTGGGCGAACGTCCGCGCGGTAACGCATGACCTGCTCGGCTACCTGGCCGACGACCTCAGCCAGGCCCGCGCGCACCACGCCGCGGCCTGCCAGGCGGCGGCCGAGGTGGGGTACGCGCCGCTGCTCGCGCACGTCCTGGTCGGGGTCGCGGACCTGGCCGTTCGCCTCGACCGGTACGAACAGGCGGCGTGGCTGCTTGCGGCCAGCGTCGGCGTACGCGGACTGCCGGATCGTTCCGACCCGGATGCGGCCAGGATCGAGCGGGACGCGCGGCGTCACCTCGGCGACGCACGGTTCGCCGAGGTGACGCGGGAGGGTACGCTGACGAGCTGGTCTGAGCTGGTCGAGGTCACGCTCGCTTCCTGAACGTGGCCACCGCCCACACGTACCCGACGATGGCGATCCCGGCGCACCAGGCGAGGGCGGCGATCACGTAGCCACCCGACGGCAGGCCGGCCAGCAGCCCGCGCAGGGCTTCGATAATCGGCGTGAAGGGCTGGTACTCCGCGAATTGCCGCACGCCGGCGCCCATCTTGTCGGCTGGCACGATCGCGCTGCTGAAGAACGGCAGCATGATCACCGGCACCGTGGCCATGGCCGCCGACTGGGGGGTTTTCGCGGCCAGTCCCAGGGCGACCGTGAGCCAGCTGGTCGCGAAACAGGCCGCCACGACGATGCCGATCACAGCGGCCCAGTCGGCGAAACTGGCGGACGGGCGGAATCCGAGCCCGAAGGCCACCCCGATGATGGCCGCGATGGATATCAGGCTGCGCAGCATGGTGACGACGACATGGCCGGTCATGACGGCACCGCGAGAGACGTCCATGACCCGGAACCGGTTGATGATCCCCGTCGTCATGTCGGAGTTCACCTCCGTCGCGGTGGGCCCCAGCCCGTAGGCGACGGCCAGCAGGATCATGCCCGGCGTCGCGTAATCGATGTACGTGACGCCGACGCTGAAGGCGTTGCCGATCACGTAGACGAACATCAGCATGATCACGACCGGGAGCAGGACGGCGTTGAACACCGTGACCGGATTCCGGAGCGTGTGCTTGAAGTTGCGGCGCAGCATGATCACGGCATCGGCGTTCATCGTGCGATCTCCTCAGTGTTCGCGTGCCCGGTCAGGGCCAGGAAAACGTCATCGAGGTCCGGCGTGTGCACGGAGAAATCCTCGGGATTGATCGAATGCTCATCGAGCTGACCCAGCAGGTCCCGCAGCGACTTCAGCCCGCCGTCGCCGGGCACCCGCAGGGTCAGGTCCTCGTCGTCCCGCGTGGCGCCGGCCAGGACCCGCGCCGCCACGTCGAGCTCGAGGACGTCGGCGAACCGGAGCAGGACATGACTGCCTGGCACCTGGCGCTTGAGCTCCTCGGGGGTGCCCTGGGCCACCACGCGGCCCCGGTCGAGCACCGCGATCCGGTCGGCGAGCTGATCGGCTTCCTCGAGGTACTGGGTGGTGAGGAACACGGTCACGCCGCCGGCCACCAGCTCGCGGACGATGTCCCACATCGCGCGGCGGCTGCGTGGATCCAGCCCGGTCGTCGGCTCGTCCAGGAAGATGATCCGCGGGTCGCCGACCAGCGTCATGGCCAGGTCCAGCTTCCGGCGCATCCCCCCGGAGTAGGTCGACACCAGCTTGCCCGCCGACTCCGGCAGGTCGAACCGCTCCAGCAGTTCGGTGGTGACCCGCTTGCCCTCGCGGGCGCCCAGGTGCTTGAGGTCCGCTATCAGCTGCAGGTTCTCCTGCCCCGTCAGCAGCTCATCGACCGCCGCGAACTGACCGGTGACACCGATCGCCGCGCGCACCGCCTTGGTCTCGGCCTCGATGTCGTGCCCGGCCACCCGTGCCGTCCCGCCGTCGGCCTTCACCAGCGTGGTCAGAATGTTCACCGTCGTCGTCTTCCCCGCCCCATTCGGGCCGAGCAGGGAAAAGACCGTGCCCGCGGGAACATCGAGGTCGATGCCGTCGAGGACGATCTTGTCTGCGTATGCCTTCCGCAGCCCCGAAGCTGCAATGGCCGAGTTGCTCATGCGACCAGCATCGGCGCCCGGCCTGACAGGCCCCTGTCATGGCTCAGACACGCCCCCTGACACGGCCGTCCCCCTGCCGTCCGGACCGTTGAACCGCCACCGTTCCCATAATTCACAATTCTTTATTCAGAACGGTCCGTGGTCCCAGTGTCCGGGACCGCCGCGTCTGGCCCGGCCGGGCGGCGAAGCGATCAGGCCCCGCCGGTCAGTGACCGCGCCTGGGCGGGGCCGACCACGAGACCGTGAAGGTCGCCGCCCACCTCGAGCCGGCCCGACTGCTCGAGCCCGCCGGCCTTCACCGGCTCGAAGCCGGCCGTCCGGATCAACCGTTCGACTTCCTCGGCGGCACGGTCATCGTCGGTCACGTAGAACAGAACCGCCGGCTCCGGCGACCGGTTGCCGGAGGACTCGAAGAGATCGGCCGCCAGGGTTCCGAACGCCATGGCCAAACGCGCCCCGGCCGGCAACCACCCGGCGACGACCTCGCCAGAGGATTGCCCTTCCGGCAGGACACGTGAGACGTTACCCTGCGCGTCGGCGGTGACCGGGTTGCTCGGAACGACCACGAGCCGGCCGGCCAGCAGGCCGGCGATCCCGTCGATGACGCCCTTGAGCACGGTAAACCGCAGCGCGAGGACGACGGCATCGGCGCCCTGCAGCGCGTCGCGGTTGTCGGCGGCGACGACCGCGGCGCGACCGATCTGTGCCGCCAGCCTTTGCGCCGACGCATGGTCGGCGCTCGAGAGCCGCAGGGTCTCGCCGCCCGAGCCGAGCTGGCGGGCGATGACCGATCCGATCGCTCCAGTGCCGATGATCGCGGTGGTCATGACCGGAACCTCCTCAGCGTCACAGTACTGACAACGGCAGCCGTTAACTCCGGTTAGCGTAGCGACCGGAACGCGGCGCGCATCTCAGCGGAGAACCGGCCCGGCTGTTCCCAGGCCGCGAAGTGGCCGCCGCGGTCGAGAATCCGTGGCCCGGCGCAGCTCGGTCAGCTCCGCCTCCGGGAAGCCGATCCGAAACCGGCTGATAGCGGTCTGGTCATGGCTTGCCTGCTGCACGTCTTCCGCCATGTCCGTGCTCCTTCGTCCTGTGGGACCAGACACTGGTCATGCCGGGCGAAATGCTGATGTTCCGGCTACTCCATGATCTCGCTGGCGACGTGCGGTTCGCGCCCGTGGGAACCCCTGGCCTGCACCCTTGTTGCCACGATCCAGAGGATTCCTGGGCCGGCTCCCGGGCGGTAGGATTTCGGCAGGCAGCGGGCCTCCGCCCAGGCTACGCTGCGCGGCCTTCGGGCCTCATCGGGCTGGTTTCTGCCCAAGCTTGGAGGGCCGCGTGACCGGTCATACCCGGCTAGTCGATCATGACGTGCCGTTTCCCTCGCGGCGATGTCGTGGTGCTGTCCTGTGTGGCGCCAGCGCCCCGGGCTCGGCCTAGGCCGGGGACGCGGGCAGATGGGCGCAGATTCTTACTCGCCGGGACCGGCCGCTTCCCTCTCGCGCGGACGTAGACAGCTGAGGGGCCGCAACAGCGAGGTGAGCGTACTGGCCGGTCTGGTCGCCGCGGTCCGGGCGGGGCAGAGCCGGGTGCTGGTGGTACGTGGCGAGCCGGGCGTGGGCAAGACGGCGCTGCTGGATGACCTGGCCGGGCGGGCCACGGGCTGCCGGGTGGTGCGCGGGGCGGGCGTGCAGTCGGAGATGGAGTTCGCGTTCGCCGGGTTGCATCAACTGCTGGCGCCGATGCTGGACCGGCTGGAGCGGCTGCCGGTGCCGCAGCGGGATGCACTGCGGACCGTGTTCGGGTTGAGCGCGGGGCCGGCGCCGGACCGTTTCCTGGTGGCGCTGGCGGTGCTGAGCCTGCTGTCGGAGGTGGCCGGGGACCGGCCGCTGATCTGCGTGATCGATGACCAGCAGTGGCTGGACCGGGCGTCGGCGCAGGCGCTGGGGTTCGCGGCGCGGCGGCTGGCGGCCGACCCGGTCGGGCTGGTGTTCGCGGCCCGGGTGCCGGGTGAGGAACTGGCGGGATTGCCGGAGCTGACGGTCGAGGGGCTTGCGGAGCGCGATGCCCTGGCGGTGCTGGACTCTGCGCTGACCGGGCCGCTGGACGCCCGGGTCCGGGATCAGATCGTCACCGACGCGGGGGGTAACCCGCTGGCGTTGCTGGAGCTGCCGCGCGGTATGACGCCGGCTGAGCTGGCGGGGGGGTTCGGCCTGCCGGCTGCACAGTCCGGCGCCGCGTCGCTGACGGGCCGGATCGAGGAAAGCTTCCGGCGGCAGCTGGACGCCCTGCCGGCCCAGACCCGCCAGCTGCTGCTGCTGGCGGCGGCCGACCCGTCGGGTGACTTCTCGCTGGTCTGGCGGGCGGCCGGGCGACTGGAGCTCCCGGTTCAGGCGACGGTGCCGGCCACCGAGGCGGGTCTGGCGGAGTTCGGCGCGCGGGTCCGGTTCCGGCATCCGCTGGTGCGCTCGGCGGCCTACCGGTCGGCGTCGTTTGCCGAACGGCAGCAGGTACACGGGGCGCTGGCGGATGCGACCGATCCGGCGGCTGATCCGGACCGGCGGGCCTGGCACCGGGCGCAGGCTGCGGCCGGGCCGGATGAAGAGGTCGCGGCGGAGCTGGAGCGGTCCGCGGGCCGGGCGCAGGCCCGCGGCGGGCTGGCCGCGGCCGCGGCGTTCCTGGAGCGTTCGGTGCGGCTGACCGCCGATCGGGCGCGCCTGGCCGAACGCACGCTGGCCGCGGCGCAGGCCAGCATGCAGGCCGGCGCGTTCGACAAGGCCCTCGGGCTGCTGGTCATGATCGAGGCCTGGCCGCTCGATGACCTCCAGGGCGCCCGGGTGACCCTGCTGCGCGGGCAGATCGCGCACTCCTCGGGCCTGGGCAGCGACGCCCCGCCGCTGCTGCTCGACGCGGCCCGGCGCCTGGAACCTCTCGACTCCGGGCTGGCCCGCGAGACCTATCTGGACGCCATGATGGCGGCATTTGCGGCCGGCGATGCGGCGGAGGTCAGCCGCGCCGCCCGGGACCTGCCCCGGTCGTCGCACCCGGGCCCGGCGGAACTGCTGCTGGCCGGCCTGTCGCTGCTGAACACCGACGGGATAGCCGTCGCGGCGGCGCCGCTGCGGCAGGCCGTGAACCTGTTCGCCGGCGACAGCATCACCGACGTCGACAGGCTCCGGAGGGGCTATATGGCTCTCCCGTCGGCCCTGTTTCTATGGGACGCCGACGGCTACGGCACGATCCTGGCCCGGCAGATCCAGCTCATCCGCAGCGCGGGCGCGCTCGACCACCTGCCCATCTACCTGGAGTCGGCGGCCTTGATCGCCGCCTGGAGCGGTGACTTCGGGGCAGCTGCCGCCCTGATCGCGGAGGCCGAAGCGGTCTGCGAGGTGTCCGGGTCCCGCATCCCGCCTTTTACCGCCCTGCTGCTCGCTGGCCTGCGGGGCAGTCCCGCCGAGGCCGTCCCGCTGATCGACGCCACGATCAACGCGGCCGAAGCCGCGGGCCAGGGGATCATGGTCACCTGGCCGCGCTGGGTGACCGCCGTGCTCCACAACGGCCTGGGCCGCTACGACGAGGCACGGGAGGCGGCCCGGCTGGCCGCCGGCGACCCAGCCGGGATCTACGTCTCCGCCTGGGCGCTTCCCGAGCTGGCAGAGGCCGCCGTGCGCAGCGGGAATATGCCCATGGCCGGTGATGCCGTGGCGCGGCTGGGGGATTCGGCCCAGGCCGGCGGCACCGACTGGGGGCTGGGGATCGAGGCGCGGTCACGCGCGCTGGTGACCGAGGGCCGGGCCGCCGAGGACTTGTACCGGGAGGCGATCGACCGGCTGGGCCGCACCCCGCTCCGCCCGGAGCTCGCCCGCGCCCGCCTGCTCTACGGCGAGTGGCTGCGCCGGGAAAACCGCCGTGCCGACGCCCGGGAACAGCTGCGCACCGCCCACGGCATGTTTGACGAGATCGGGATGGAGGCCTTCGCCGAACGGGCCCGCCGGGAGCTGCTGGCCACCGGCGAGACCGCCCGCAAGCGCACCGCCCGGCCCGCCGTCGAGACCAGCCAGGAGCTGACCGCCCAGGAGGCCCAGGTCGCGCGGCTGGCCCGCGACGGCCTGTCCAACCCGGAGATCGGCGCCCGCCTGTTCATCAGCACCCACACCGTCCAGTACCACCTCGGCAAGGTCTTCGCCAAGCTGGGCATCAGCTCCCGCGGCCAGCTCCACCAGGTACTGCCCGGCGGCCCGGACACGTCCGGCCGCGACCAGGCAGGCTAGGCCGGCACGGGGATCGGGTCGAGGTCCGGCAGGGCGGTGCGGAGTTCCCTCCGGGAGCTGATGCCGAGCTTGGTGAACACCTTGCGCAGGTGCCATTCGACCGTGCGCGGGCTGATGAACAGCTGGGTACTGATCTCGGTGTTACTGTGCCCGCTGCGGGCAAGCCTGGCGATGTGCGCCTCCTGCGCGGTGAGCTCGTTCACCGTCTCGATCGTGCGCTTGCGGGCGGTCTCGCCGGTGGCCAGCAGCTCCCGGCGGGCCCGTTCGGCAAATCCTTCCATCCCGATCGCGTCCAGCATGGCGTGGGCGGTGCGCAGCTGCTCCCGCGCGTCACGCCTGCGGCCCTGGCGGCGCAGCCATTCGCCGTAGAGCAGGTGCGCGCGGGCCAGCTCCGCGCGGAGCCGGGTCCGGCCCAGCCGGTCGATGGCCTCGAGATACAGGCGCTCGGCGTGCTCGTCGCCACTGAGCAGCGCCCTTGACCGGGCCTCGATGCCGAGGGCCCAGTCGGTGGCGGCGGCGCTGGTGGCCTCGGACAGCCGCCGCAGGGCACCGGACGCACGCTCGAGGGCCCCGGTCCGAACCGCCGCCTCGATCAGCTCGGCCAGGGCCCAGCCGGCCAGCCCCGGCTCGTCCGGGTCTACGCTGGCCTGCTCGGCGGCGGCCAGCGCCTCGTCGTAGCGGTTCAGGCCGTTGTTGAGCACCGCGGTGGCCCAGGCCGTGGCGGCCAGCCGCTGCCCGTCGCCTCCCGCCGCCGGGTCGGCGGTGCCGGCGGCGATCAGCCGGGCGGCCTCGGCTTCCTGTCCTTGCCAGGCGGCGACCAGCAGTGCCCCATAGGGCCTGGCCGGGTGACCCGTCGCCGCCGCGACGGCCTCTGCCTGGCGTGCCATCGCAGCCGCCATCGCGGTCTCGCCGGCGGCGAGCCGGAGCGCCGTCCCGTCCTGCAGCGCGTCCGGCAGCGCCGCCAGCGCACCCGCCTGGCCCGCCAGCTCGATCAGCCGGGCCGAGAGAGCACGCCAGCTCTCGTCGTCCCACGCCGCACGGGACATCCGGCAGGCGAACGGAAGCCAGCGCAGCGCGTCAGGCGCAGGCACCGTTTCGTCGCGGAACGCGCAAACCGCCCGCTTGAGCATCGGCATACCCACCCGGGGCCCGTCGGTGACCAGCGCCGCCAGGCCGTCCAGCAGCAAGTCGGCGGCCCGCGGCGGCCGCGAAGCGGACGCGGCCCGGACGGCCTCGGCGACGTGCCTCATCGCGCCGGCCGGGCCCAGGCGCCCGGCGGTCATCGCGGCACCGAACGCCTCGCGGTAGGCCTCGCGGGCCAGCCCGGCATCGAGTGACTCCAGTCGCCTGGCCGCGTCGAGCAGGAGCAGCCGGCCGTCGCGACCACGGCCCGGGCGGACGGCCAGCTGGGCGCGCAGCAGTTCGGCCCGCGCCGACCCGAGCTCATCCAGCGGGCCGCCCTGCGCCATGGCCAGCAGCCGCCGCGCCGCATCCAGCGCACCAGCCTCCCGGTTGGCCTGCGCCGCGTCCAGTGCCCGGCGAGCCCGGCACGCCGGGTCGGGCGTAAGCTCGGCGGCGCGTTCGCCGAACGCTGCCGCGGCGGCCAGGCCACCGCGGGCGCCCGCCTGGCCGGCCGAACGCACGAGCTCGGCCGCGACGTCCTCGTCCGGGTGCGGTGTGGCGTGCGCCCGATGCCAGGCCCGCTGATCGGGACTGACATCGGAATCCGCGGTCTCGGCCAGAGCGTGGTGGACGCTGCGGCGCTGCCGCGGCGGGGCCGCCCGGTAGATCGCGGCCCGGGCCTGCGGGTGACAGAACCGGACCTGCCCGCTGAACTCGACGAGCCCGGCCGTGGCCGCAGGCTCCGCGGCCTCAGCCTGGACTCCGAGGTGCCAGGCCGCCCGCCAGACCAGCACCGGGTCCCCGGCTGGTTCGGCGGCGGCGATCAGCAGCAGCAACTGCGTCGCGGCCGGAAGCAGTGCGAACCGCCGCCGGTAGTCCTCCTCGATCCGGCGGGGCAGCGGTGCCGCGCCGGGCAGGCCGAACCCGCCGGCCAGCTCCCAGGGCCTCAGCCCGCGCGTCAGTTCGAGCAGCGTCTGGGGTATGCCCCGCGCCTCGGCAATGATCCGGTCGCGTACCCGCTCATCCAGCGGGCCGATCAGCACCGAGTCGAGCAGCGCCCGCGCGTCGGCGTCGGCCAGCCCGCCGAGCTGAACCTCCGGCAGGCCGCCCAGGCCCTGGCCGTCGGCAGGCTGTCGCACCGCGAAGATCACCGCGGCCGGCGCGCACGCCAGGTGACGGGCGACGAACGCCAGCGCCTGAGCCGAGGCCTGGTCCAGCCACTGCGCGTCGTCGACCACGCAGACCAGCGGCCGTTCCCGGGCCAGGTCCGACAGCAGGCTCAAGGTGGCCATGCCGACCGCGAAGCGGTCTGGGACATTCCCGCCCTGCATACTGAATGCGGTACGCAGCGCGTCACGCTGCGGTTCCGGAAGATGCCCGAGCCGGCCCAGGAACGGCGCGCACAGCTGGTGGAGCCCGGCGAACGCCATCTCCATTTCCGGCTCGACGCCGGTCACCCGCGCGACGCGGCAGCCCGGCACGCGTTGCGCCAGGTAGTCCAGCAGCGCGGTCTTGCCGGTTCCCGGCTCGCCGCGCAGGACCAGGACCCGGCTCTGGCCTGCCCGCACATCGGCGACCAGCCGGTCCAGGATCTGTCGCTCGCCGTGGCGGCCATGCAGCCCGCACCCGGATGCCTGGTCGGCCGCCGCGGGCGACAGCGCGGTCGTGGGCGGGTTCATCGCAGTGTCGTGGTCGGTGCCAGGCATGGTACTCATTTCCTTGATCCGCTGGGTGTGGCGCGCCACCAGCTGGTTACCGGTGCCGCGTCGTCGGCCGCGGCGTCTTCCCAGGTGAAGTGGCCCGTGTCGCCAGCCGCCATCAGACCGGTTCGAAGGCCAGCAGGAGGACCTGATCGCTGTGCTCCCCGGTGACGGCCAACCGGACGGTGAGGGCCGCCGATGAGCCGGAACCGCATCTCGAACGACGCGTTCAGCCAGGTAACCATGAGCTTGCTCCTCAGGGTCTGCGGTCCGCCGACCGCATCCCTGACATCGTCGCGCCCACCGGGGTGCGATCGAGTCCCCCAGGTGCCTAGTCCCAGCCGCTAGTGGCTAGCGCCGGGCGCCGCTGACAGCCAGTGGCCCACGTGACCGAGCAGCAGAAATCCGAGCATGACGCCGGCCACCACCGGGCCGAGCAGGCGCAGCAGCACCGGCGGCGGCCCCTTGCGCCGGTAGGTGCCGTCACCGGAGGCGTGCGCCCACAGCAGGCCCAGCCCGACGATGACCGCCACTGTGAGCACGACCGCGGTGAGATGCCGGAGGAACTTCACCGCGGCATGGCTATGGTGGTGGCACACTGATGCGATGGCGCCATGGCGGGTGCGCGACTTCCACACTGACGACCTTGATGCAGTCGTCCGGCTGTGGGATGACCGGACGGCCAGCAGCGAGGCCTCGGCGTTCAGCCTGTCGGACCTGATCGCGGCCGTCCGGTCGCATGAGCCCGCGGTCGTCGCGGTGGTCGGCGAGGAACTGGTGGGGGCCGCGGTCGCGGCGGTCGGCGGTGACCGGGCGTGGGTGATGCGGATCAGCCTGGCTCCGGCGTGGCGGCAGCGGGGGATCGGCAGCGCGATGCTGCGCGAGCTGGAGCGGCGGTTGGTGGCGGCCGGGGTGCACCGGATTCAGAGCCTGCTGACGGCCGACAGCGACATCGGCGCCCTGGCGCTGGAGCACGCGGGGTACACCGCGCGCCGGGGGATGGTCTTGTATGAGCGGCTGGAGCCGGTCGATCCCGGCAGCGCCGGGGTCCTGGGCCAGCTCGGCGGCCAGATGGTGCGGGCGGGCGCCTGGGATCAGCTCGGCGGCATGGTGCGGGAGAAGGAACTGATCGAGCGGCGGGTCATCTTGCCGCTGGCGCAGCCGGCCCTGGCCGAGCGGCTGGGCCTGGTGCCGCCGCGGGCGATCGTGTTGTTCGGCCCGCCGGGAACGGGCAAGACGAGCTTCGCCAAGGGCGCCGCGTCCCAGCTGGGCTGGCCGTTCGTGGAATTGTTCCCGTCCCGGCTGGCCGGGGAGTCCCCGGCCGGCCTGGCCTCGGCGCTGCGGGAGGCATTCGCGCTGGTCGCCGAGCTGGACAAGGTCGTGCTGTTCATCGACGAGGTGGAAGAGATCGCCGGGGCGCGCCAGCCGCGCACGGTCTCGGCGGCGCAGGGAGTCACCAATGAGATGCTCAAGCTCATCCCGCCGTTCCGGGAGCAGGATGAGCGGCTGCTGATCTGCGCCACGAACTCGGTCCGCGCCCTGGACAGCGCGTTCTTGCGGCATGGCCGGTTCGACTACGTCATCCCCGTCGGGCCGCCTGACCCCGCCGCACGGGAGGCCATCTGGGACCGCTACCTGGCCGCGATGCCGAGCGGCGAATTGGACATGGCCGTGATCGTGGAGGAGTCCCGGCTGTTCACCCCGGCCGACATCGAGTTCGCCGCACGCAGGACCGCGCAGCTGGCCTTCGAGCGCGTCCTGTTCGAGCGCGGCGGCGAGGAGGTGACTACGGACGACATCCTGTACGCCATCGGTCAGACCCGCCGCACCCTGACCCCCGAACTGGTGACCGAGTTCGAGCAGGACATCCAGGACTACGCCAGGGTGTGAGCGGCGTCGGCCCAGCCCGATACCTCCCCGGAAGCCGCATCCGGGGAAGGACGCCACGATCCTCGGCTCAGGTCCCCCCGCCGGTTAGAGCGGCGATTGCCGGGTCACGGCGCAGCTTGTCCAGGCAGCGGCCGCGGTAAGGCCCGATGCTCCCGACGGAAATGCCGAGCCTGGCGCTGATCTCGGCATACCGCACCGGCGGGTCGGCCATGAGCAGGCAGAGCAGCCGCTGGTAATCAGCGGGCAGGCGCGCGAACGCCTCGCACAGCGCGGCGTTGCGCTCGGCCAGGAGCAGCTCCTGCTCGGGCGTTGCGCCGTGAGTGTCCGGGACCTGCTCGGCATCCACCCCGAACCCGCTGCCAGGACGCCTGCACCTGTTGCGCAGGACCCGGCCGCACTCCCGCCGGGTAGTAGTGGCGAGCCAGCCCGGCAGCGCGTCCGGATCGCGGAGTTTGCCCAGCTGGCTCACCAGCTGCAGCCAGACGGCCTGGCCGACGTCCTCGGCGTCGGTGCCGCCCAGCTGGTGACGGCGGCATATCGACCAGATCAGCCGGGAGTACCGCTCGACGATTGCGTCCCACGCCTGCTTCTCGCCGTCTCTGGCCTGCGTCACCAAGTCGATGACCCGCAGTTCGTCGCGCATCGGCCGGGCCGCGCTAGGCGCAGGGCTGGATGTTCTGGTTGAGGTGGAAGATGTTGTCCGGGTCGTAGCGGCGCTTGATCTTGGCCAGCCGGTCGTAGTTGCCGCGGTAGGAGGCCTTGACCCGGTCCTGGCCTTCGTTCATCAGGAAGTTGACGTAGGCGCCGCCGGCCGAGGTCGGGTGCAGCTCCTCCCAGTAGTCCTTGGCCCATTGGGAGATGAGGCCGGCGTTGGCCGGGTCGGGGTCGACGCCGGCGATGATGCCGTTATAGCCGCCATCGCGGTAGGCGAACGCGGTCGCGTCGGCGGGTACCCGGCTCGCGGCGCCGTCGATCGGGTACAGGTGCATAGTCGAATGACCGGTCGGCAGCTGCGCGCCGTACTTGGCGTGCACGTCGATCGCGGCGTCGGAGATCTCGTTGAAGAAGTCCGCTCGCCAGTACCACTGCAGCCCGGCCGGGTACAGCGCGTCGAAGGCGCTCTGCAGCACGGTGAACGGCATCGGCTGCAGCCCGACGACGAGCGGTGCGCCGAACGACCCGACCGGCTCGAGCACCTCGTCGGCCCGGTCGTGCGGCCCGGTGTAGCACCAGACGATGCCACAGGCTTTGCGGCCCCACAGCGCCTCGGGGAACGGGGGGGCGGGCGGGATGGTGAGCAGCGCGATCCAGCCGTTGAGCTCCTCGGGCAGCGACGGGAGCAGCTCCCGGTACCACCGCATGACCTCGGGAGTGTCGGCGAGGTCATACAGCACCGGGCCGCCGATGATCATGCCGGCCTCGCCGATGTCGTGGCAGCGGAAGGTGAACGAGGTCACCACGCCGAAGTTTCCGCCGCCGCCGCGCAGCGCCCAGAACAGGTCGCTGTTTGAGCTGTCGCTGGCCGTCACGAGGCTCCCATCGGCCAGCACCACGTCGGCGGACAGCAGGTTGTCGACGGTGAGGCCGAACCGGCGGGTCAGGTAGCCGGTGCCTCCGCCCAGCGCCAGCCCGGCCACGCCGGTTGAGGCGATGAAGCCCGACGGGGTGGCCATGCCGAACGCCACCGTCGCGTGGTCGACGTCGCCCCAGGTAGCCCCGGCGTCGACGCGGACGGTGTGGTCTGGCGGGCTGACCGTGCTGCTGCGCAGCAGCGACAGGTCGATGACCAGGGCGCCGTCCGCCACCCCGAGGCCGGCGGCACTGTGGCCGCCGCCGCGGACCGCGACCTCGCGGCCGCGGTCGCGGGCGAACCGCACGCAGGTGATGACGTCGGCGGTGTCCCGGCAGCGCGCAATGGCGGCCGGGTGCTTGTCGATCATCGCGTTGTATACGGCGCGTGCCTGGTCATACCGGGCATCGCCGGGCATGGTCAGGTCACCGCGCATGGCAGCGGCCAGTTCTGCGTACGCAGTAGTGGTGGTGGTCATGTCGTCCCCTTCCGGTACATGGCTGGAATCCGGTGCATGCCGAAGGTACGAACCGGGGCGTTCGCGCAGCGTTCGGAGCGCGTGCCCGGCGCTACGGCGCCGGGGGAACGCGGGGAGCGGGAAGGCGGATGCCTCGTGCGCTGAGGTCGCTCTCGCAGCGCCGCAGCAGCACCACGCTGCCGTGTTCCGATGCCATCTGCGCGGCGGAGCGCAGGCGGAGCAGGCCGGCCTGCTCGTCGTCATAGGCGGCCCGCATCCGCATCACCTCGGGCAGCCACCACACGTCGAGGCGGGCGCGCCCGGCAGCGAGGGCGGCGTCAAGGGCGGCCCGCGCGGCGCCGGGCCGGCTGTCCCGGGCCGAAACATCGGCGAGCAGCGACAGCCAGTACGGCATGCGCGCGAACGCGCCTTCGGATTTGAGATTGCCGATACCGCGGCGGACCAGGTCGGCGCCTGACGCACCCTCGCGGGACCAGCCATCCAGGATCAGCGCCCACTCGCGGTAGTAGGCGAAGTCATACCGGTCGCACAGCCGGCGCAGCTCGTCGACCATGTTCTTGAGCTCGGGCAGTTCACAGCGCATCTGGTGGATGACGCACGCGTAGGCGAGGGCCAGCGCCTGGCTGTACGGGTGGTCGATCGCCCGGGCCAGCGTGACGGCCTCACGGCAGGCGGCCAGCGATTCGTCCTGGTGGCCGAGCAGCCAGTGGGCATGTGCGGAAAAGGCCGTCCCGTGCACGTCCGGGCGGGTGCCGAAGCTCAGCCAGACGGCACCGCCCGCCAGCTTCGCGGCCAGCTCGAAGTGACGCAGCCCTTCGGCCGGCATCCCCAGGCTGAACGCCGAACAGCCGGCGATGAAATGCGCCTGGCCTGCCAGCTCGGACTGGGGGTCAGCGAGGTCCAGGGCGAGCGTGGCCGTCCGGTGGCTGTCGGCCGTGCGCCCTTGGACCCACAGCGCGCCCGCTAGCGCGGCCAGGCCGGCGACTCTGGAGTCCGTGCGGCCAAGCGACTCGGCCAGAGCGACCGTGCGCTCCAGAGCCTGCTGGACGTCCGGCGAGGAGTAGCCGTACCGCGCGTTGAGTGGTGCCGCCATCGCCTCCAGTACCACGAGTTCGCGGGAGTCCCGGTCCTGTCCCGCAGGCATGGCCGCGATGGTGGATAGCGCCTTTTCGTGCAGCCGGATTTCCTCGGCGTAGGCGAACCTGCCGGCGGCGACGTCGGCGGCCCGCTGATAGTAGGCCACCGCCCGCTCAGGCCGTCCGGCCTGTTCGTACTGCTCGGCGAGCTGGACTGCGACGCCATCTGTGTTCTCGGCGTGGAGCAGTTCCAGGCCCTGGGCGATGCGGCGGTGCAGCAGCCAGCGTCTGGGCGGGCTGATTCCCGCGTAAGCGGTTTCGCGCAGCAGGTCGTGGGAGAAGTCATAGCCATCCCGGAACTCGTGCACGATCCTGCGCCGCCACAGCTCATCGACGGCTGCCACTACCGCGTCGGCGTCCAGGTCGCTTGCCTCGGTGAGCAGGTCGAGGGTGAAATTCGTGCCCGCCGCCGCGGCGAGACCGGCCACCTCCCGAGCGGTCGCGGTTCCCTGGTCGAGACGCTTGCGCAGCACCGCCGCGAGATCACCGGCCGGAAGGGGCGTGCCGCCAGGGTCGGCGGTGCCGCGTACCGCCTCGATGACGTACAGCGGGAAGCCGCCCGTCGCCGCGTGCAGCAGGCTGGCGCCTGCCTCAGGGAGGCGCTGCCCGGAAATCGCCTCAGCCAGGCGCGCGGTGTCGGCGGCCTCCAGTGGACTGAGGGAAATCTCGGTGAGCAATCCGGTGGCCCGCATCCGGACGATCCAGCCTGCGAGCTCGCGGTTTTCGCCGAGGTCTTCCTCGCGCACGGTCGCGGCCACCAGGAGTTGGGCGTCGTCGGCCAGCCCCAGGCACAACGTGATGAACGCCATTGTCTCTTGGTCGCACCATTGCACGTTGTCCAGCACGAGCAGCAGCGGCCGGCGGACGGCGATCAGCGCCCGGGCCAGGCCTTCGAAGAAGCGGTGACGCTGCCAGGAATCCGTCGTTGCCCTGGAGCCGGTACTGCGGCCCCCGGTTGGCAGGAGCCTGCCGACTTCTGCGCGCCAGACCGGGTCGAGGGTCGCCGCCGCCGACTGCACCGCATCGTTTCGCAGCCAGTCGGCTACCGGGGCCAGCGCCAGCCGCCCCGCTGCCCCGAAGCACTGAGCGGTCGCTACCACCGCGCCCTGCAGGCGTGCCATCTCGGCCACCTCCGCCACCAGGCGCGTCTTTCCCACGCCAGCACCGCCGCGGACCAGCACGAGACCACGGCAGCCCGCCAAGGCGGTCCGCCACGCGCCTTGCAGCACGCCGAGCTCGGCCGACCGGCCGACGAGCGGGGCCGCCGCCAGTCCGGGGCGGCCGGCCCTCGGGCTGACGGCCGCCGGGGACTGTGCAGCCGGGTGGGCCTGAGCCATCAGGCGCTGAAACACCTTGCGCGTCGCGGGGTCCGGGGTGACGCCGAGCTCGCGCTCGAGCACCGATGCGCAGTGATGGTAGGTGCTGACGGCCCCGGCCCGGTCACCCAGGTCAGCCTGCAGCTCCATCAAAGTGCGATAGCCGACCTCCTCCAGCGGCTGCAGCTGGACCCGGCGTCGAACGGCTTGCACGGCCCCGGTCAGGTCACCTGTTCGCGTCCGGGCGGCGCATACCAGGTCGCACAGCTCCACGCACTGGCGCTCGAGTTGCGCCCTGGCCTCCAGCAGCCAGTCGTCGTAGGCCCCAGGCAGCAGCTCACCCCGGTACGCGGCGACCGCGACGGCGGCATGCACCAGGATCCCGTCATCATCACCGGCCGCCGCCGCTGCCACCGCGGCCTTTCGCTCATTGTCGAAGACCCGCACGTCGACGCGGCAGGTCTCCGTGTCACGCCAGCACAGATCCCTGGACGTCACCACGAGCGAAGCCTCGCCTCCCAGGACCTGGCGCAGGTAGTGCAATTCACGGCGCAGATTGGTCAGCGCCTGCGCATCCGTGGAGTCGGGCCAGAGCAGGCCGGCGATCCGCTGCCGGGATTGCGGGGATCCGGCCCGCACGGCCAGCAATGCGACCAGGCCAACAGCGCGCGACGACCGGACCTGGACGCTTCCAGCGAGGTCGTCGATGATTGTCCGCTCCCCCAGGAGCGACATATGCAACATGTCGATCCTCTCCCGAGCATTAATACCCGTGGGACGCCACGGGAGTGCGCTTGCTCAGTTGGGCGCGGGTGAGACTACGGGGGTCTGAGGGGCGGCGGACACTGGGGTGGCGGCTGCGGCTACGGGCGGTCCCGCCTTGACCGGGACGTCCAGGCCCTGCGCGACGAGTGCCTCGTGCTGCTGCCAGCCTTGGAGCCATTTCCAGCCGGCCGTTAGGGCACTGACCGCGGCAGCGGTCATGAAGGCGACGATCTGATTCTGATCCAGGTGGGCACCTGGCACTGCTTGCGCGATGACGCCTGCGAACCATCCCGCGGCGACGGCGAAGACGGGGGTGAAGATGGCGACGAACCTGCTGATCATCGAGGCTTCGGTCGGCGCGGATGACGAAACGGCGGAAGGCGGTGAGTTTTTCATGATGCTCCTGAATCGGGGATGGCGTTTTGCCGGACGCACGAGACATGGGGACCCGGCACTGGTCAGCACGCGGTGGCGCGGTCTGCAGCTTTCCGGCGGCCAGCCGGCGGTCGCGCTGGAATCGCCCGGCCGCTCCTTGGGAGATTGCCGGGAGAGCGGTCATGGCCGTCTCCGATCGACGATGGCGGTCTCGGGCTGCTGATCGAGGCAGACTGTCCGGGGCAGTCGTCATTAACGACGGAGCGGCGTGACCGGTATCTGATACACCCATGACCGGCCGGGATCCAGCTATCACCCGCTCAGGCCACTGACCCCGAGAGAGCCGTCGCCTCTGCCGTTAGTCCTGGGGATCATCAGGTCGCCGACCCGGCCTGCCGGCGCCCAGCCTTGCGAGTTGCACAACATCATCGCGTCGTGGCCGGCCAGGCCTGCACGCGGGCCGGCTCCTCGGCCTGGTGGCCGTTGACTTCGACCGTGCGGTCATCGCCCGGCACCCGGCGGCCACGGTCTGCTGGTCAGCGAGGCTGGATCTCGCCCATCGGGCCGAAGCCGTCATGCGGGGTGTCGATGTAGATGATCTGCGGCTGCGTGGCCACCAAGTCCGATGCGGTATCGAAGAACTTCTTCACGTAGGACTGCTTGACGTGCGTGGCGCCCGCCTCGGCATCGGTGAAGCCCTCGATGCAGACGAACTCGTTGTCGTCGGTAAGACTCCGGGCGAACTGGAAGAACAAGCAGCCGTCCTCGGAGTTGACGTCCTTGGCGTAAGAGTCGGCCAGCGCCAGCCACTGGTCCATCTTCTCGGGCCGGATCTGCATCTTGAGGTTGATCAAGATCATGGGGTCTTCCTCCTGCTAGGTGACGGTCGTCACAATCGTCGTGCGATCGCCAGCGACCGTCAACCAGCGGGCACCTGGCACGGGGATCACGAGGCGGATGAACGACCAGCCCTATGTCCTCGCAACCGGCCGGAGGAGTTCGGCGTCCTCAGGACATGAACAGGCGTTTCTCGATGGCCGCCGCCGCGTTCGCCACGCTCGTCGCGCTTGCGGGCTGCGGATCGTCCAAGCCCGGCTCCGTGCCGTCGTCGACGGCTCCGTCCGCCGCGGTCACCGCGGGCGCCTCCGCTCCGGCAGTCAGCAGCCCGCCGACCTCGGCGCCCCCGGGTACGCAGGCCGCCCGTTCGATCGACGTGCAGGACGTCAGCTTCGTGTCCGCCGATCAAGGCTGGGCGCTCGGCGGCGGCGAGCTGGTCACCACGACCGACGGCGGCGCCAGGTGGAGCCGGCTGCCTGGCCCGCCCGCCAGCCTGGCGCACATCCGGTTCGCCTCCCCGGAGGTCGGATACGCCTGGACCACCACCGGGTCGCTCTGGATCACCACCGACGGCGCCGCCTCCTGGCAACGGGGCGGGCTGGCCCAGGTGCTCTCACTCGAAACCGCCGCCGGCTGGGTGTGGTCAATCGCCGGCGCGCAGCCCTATCCGAGCATCTGGCGGGCCCCGGTTGGCAGCACCGCCTGGACGAACCTCGGCCTCACCCCGGACCGCTCCGCGACCCTCACTGTGCACGGCGACGTCGCCTACGTCGTCGGCCAGCAGGGCGCCGGGCCGATCGCCCCGTCCCTGGACGTGTTCGCCGGCACCCAGCCGGTACGCCACGAATCGCTGCCCTGCGTGCGGGGTCAGGCCTACGTGCCGTTCGCCCCGCTCGGGGTGTCCACCGACGGTCTGGTCTACCTGGTCTGCGACGTCATGAACAACCAGCCCAGCCCGCCGACCCAGACCCAGCTGGCCTACGAGTCCGTCGACGAGGGCAGCAGCTGGAGTGCCGACGACCCGCCGCCGCCGCAGCCGCCGCAGGGCGTGACCGCCGTCGTCGGCGGACGGTTCGCCTGGAACTTCGGGCCTGACCTGTACATGCTCACCGGGCACGGCTGGCACGTCTCGCTGATCAACCGCGGGCACAGTTTCTCCCTGGTCGGGTTCGAAACGGACACCCAAGGCATAGCTCTCGGCACCAACGGCTACCTGTGGATAACCCGCAACGGAGGCACCAGCTGGAGCCGGGTCACCGTCTGACGGGGGCGGGCTGGCGGTCTACGCTGCGGAACATGGATCAGGACGAACGCGGCGCGAAGCGGCCCGGCTCGGCGGTGCAGGCCGCCGAGTGGGACGCCAGGTACAGCGAGGGCGACGGCGCGAAGTGGAGCGGGCGCCCGAACGGGCGGCTCGTGGCCGAGGTCGCCCGCCTCACGCCGGGCCGGGCCCTCGACGTCGGTTGCGGTGAGGGCGCCGACGCGATCTGGCTAGCTCGCAGGGGCTGGACGGTTACCGCAATCGACGTCTCCGAGGTGGCGGTGACCCGGGCCCGGCAGGCCGCGGAACTGGCCGGCGCCGCCGTCGAGTGGGTCTGCGGGGATGCCCTGCAGACACCGTTCCCGGCCGGGTCGTTCGACCTGGTGTCGATGCAGTACCCGGCGCTGCCCAAAGCCGCCGGCGAGGCCGCCGTGCGGGCGCTGCTCGACACGGTGCGCCCCGGCGGGTTGCTGCTGGCCGTCTACCACGATCTCAACGATGAGCACCGCGAGCACATGAAGGCCCGGGGCATCGATCCGGCGGACTATGTCGACGCGGACGACCTCAGCCGGCTGCTGGGCGACGCATTCACGATCGAGTTGCACGCGGTCGAGCCGCGCATCGACCCGCCGCCCGATAACCCGCACATCGCCGACGTCGTCCTGCGCGCCCGGCGCCGCTGAAGCGCGGCCCCCGCTCGCCGCGTGTTCGCCGGTCACGGGCGCTGCCGACGGTGCTGGCCGGGCTCCTTGTCGAGATCGCCACGTTACTGGGACGATAGCGGAGTGAGGCTGGGAATCCTGTGCGGCGGCGGCCCGGCGCCGGGGATGAACTCGGTCATCTCCGCGGCCACGATCGAGGCACGGAACTCCGGGTGGGACGTCCTCGGGATCATGGACGGCTTCCAGCATCTCATCGAGGGCCGGGTCGAGGAGGTGCGGCCCCTGTCCATCACGGACGTGTCGAGGATTCACGTCCAGGGTGGGTCAATCATCCGGACCTCACGGGCCAACCCGACGGTGCGAGACGAGGAGGCCGCCGACCCGAACTGGCGGCTGCACGCCTGTCTGGAGTCGCTGCGCAAGCTGGAGATTAGCGCACTGGTCACGATCGGCGGGGATGACACCGCATTCTCGGCGTCCCGGCTGGCCACGGCGGCCGGAGGGGCCCTGCGCGTGGCACACGTGCCGAAGACCATCGACAACGACCTGCCGCTACCGGGCGGTACACCGACCTTCGGCTTCGAGACCGCCAGGAGCGTGGGGGTCGAGATCGTCAACAACCTGATGACCGATGCCATCACCACCCAGCGGTGGTACCTGGTCGTGGCCATGGGCCGCTCGGCTGGCCACCTGGCCCTGGGCATCGGGAAGGCGGCTGGGGCCACTCTTACCGTGATCGCCGAGGAGTTTCCCCGCGACGAGCCCATCCGGCTGTCGCGCCTGGTGGATGTCCTGGAGACCTCGATGCTCAAGCGGATCGCCCACGGCCGTCCCTTCGGTGTGGCGGTGTTCTCCGAGGGTATCGGCCTGCGCCTGCCCCAGGACGAGCTCCGCAAGGCCCTGCCGGAGGTCGAGCTGGACGAGCACGGCCACGTCCGGCTGGCCGAGCTCGAGCTGGACCGCCTGCTCGCGAGGCAGGTCAAGGACCGTTTCAAGGAGCGCGGGCAGAACATTACGGTCGAGGGCAAGAACATCGGCTACGAGCTCCGGTGCGCGCCTCCCATTCCGTTCGACATCGAGTACACCCGCGACCTCGGATACGGCGCCGTCGATTACCTGAAGCGTGTGCTAGAGGGCGACGAGCCGGGCGGCATGATCACGATTCAGGAGGGGCATATGGTGGCGCTGCCCTTCGGCTCGTTCAGCGATCCCGAGACGGGGCGGGTGCGGATCCGGCTGGTGAACGTCGAGTCCAGTTCGTACCGGGTAGCCCGCGAGTACATGATCCGGCTGGACCGCGAGGACCTCGACGATCCGGACAAGCTCCATCCGATCGCGGCGGCCTGCAGGCTCACCCCCGAGGCCTTCCGCGACCGGCACGGCTATCTAGCCGAGCGCTGAGTGCCCCGCTCGGTGAGTACCTGGAGCCCGGGTCGGCCGAGCCGGGCAGACGGCTCTTTATTCTGAACGGACGAGCGTGGCAGTGACCGGCGCAGGCTTGAAGTTCACGCCGGGAGACGCTGCCGGTGGGACTTCGGTACCGGATTGACGGGTTGGCGCTGCTGCGCTAAGCGCCGGCCGGGTCTGCCCGGCCGGTTTGCACACAGCGTCCAACCCGCAGGCCGCAGGCGCGGCGGAACCACCCGCCGTCCCAGCCGTGCCGGTCACCGGCCTCCCGCGCCGGGCGGCGCGACCCAGACGAAACGCCGGTAGGACCAGAACCTGAACAGGGTCGCGAGCCCAATTCCGGTGTTCAGCGCCAAAAAGCCCGCTGGCTCATTGTGCCCCAGTGGCAGCAGATAGTAGTTGAACGCCACCGTGGCGTCCTGGGGAGCTGCCGGGATCGTTCGTACTGAGTTCTTGGAGAGGTCACTGGCCATTGATCCTCTCGCTTGTTCCGGTCCGGTGCTCATGGCAACCGTCTTACCGTGCTGCCGCCATCCTCTTGTCGGCCCTTGTCGCTTACTGCCAGGATGGCCGTCTTGATCCGGGCTGGGCCATGGGAGTTCGGCCTGCGGCAGGGCTTTAGCGTGGGACTTCTGGTTACCTGCGGCGTGACCCAAGCCCATGAACCGGCCAGCTCGGTCAGGGGGATGTCCGGAGTCCGAAGGCCGATAGTCCCCGCATGCCAGTCCGTCCGCCCTTTCTGGCGGGCCCCCTGGGGTCAGCACGACGCAGCGCGTTCGATGAATACCTGCTGGGCAGCCCGCGGGGCCTGGCCCGCGGCCGGGTGCCGGCGGGTGTATTCGCCGTCGGGCTGCATGTCCCACGCCGAGCAGTTGTCCTCCTCATACGTGCGCAGGATG
>Ga0335074_10002802_pt1 | contig 23762 bp, 20 predicted proteins | sample Lox_Sample_23_FD_206715 | JGI IMG/M metagenome (GOLD analysis project Ga0335074, IMG submission 206715) | Soil microbial communities from Loxahatchee National Wildlife Refuge, Florida, United States - Lox_Sample_2.3 | ecosystem: Environmental > Terrestrial > Soil > Wetlands | place: USA...
AACGCCCCGAGTTCGCCGCTGTACAGCCAAGCGGTCAAGACTGGGCAGCACATTTACATATCAGGCCTGGTCGGCATCGATGTGAGCACGGGAAGCCTGGCGGGCTCGACAATTCAGGAGCAGACGCGCCAGGCTCTGACCAACTGCGAGGCCGTGCTGGGTGCCGCCGGCGCGACGCTGGAAGATGTCGTCGAGGTCGGCGTGCTCCTGACCAACCCGGCGGACTTCGAAGGCATGAACGAGGAGTACGCGACGTGGTTCCCGGCTGAGCCGCCAACTCGCTACGTTGCCAAGCTCGGCGTCGAGATCCCCGACGTCCTCGTCTCGATCCGGATGACCGGGTTCGTCGGCTAGCTGTAAGACGTCGCTGGTCGCGATCGCCCGCCGGGGCAAGATCATCGCATTCGACATCGCCGAGTTGAACCCGCCAGCCGACAGCTCGGGCGCGACGGCACGACTGGCCACCTGGCTGATCACACACCTCCTTAGCGAGCGGTTCGACTAGCGCCCAGGCAAGCGCGGACCACGGCTTCCACGTGGCGATGCTGGCCTGCGCCGCTGTCGCGGTAGCGGGTGGGCTACTGGCCTGGATGACGATCAGCTCTGAAGTCCTGGAGTCCGAGCCCGCGCCGGGCGGGGACCTGCCGAGCGGCGTACTGGACGACTTCTCGTGCGCCGTCGCGGGTTCGCCATTAAGACCCGGACGCGAGGCGGCATGCCATCCCATCGCCGCCGACTCGGCGCGTACCGTCACCCCACTGGGAGCCCTTTAGCCAGCAGCTCAGGATCAACCAGTTCTTCCGCCGTCAGCATCTGAAGCTCGCGAAAGCCACGCCGTGAGACCTGGCTGTGAGGGAATCTGCGACCCGCGGTCCCCAGGCAGTGACCACAGGCGCCGAGGGGGATTGTGGAATCGAGATATGCCCGAAGCTCCTCAGCGAAGCTCGGGGTGTCCCGAATGAGGACCGAGTCCGTGGTGACGTGACGCGCGACATCCGGGATGATGTGTGACAGGTAGTAGCTCTGAGGGCACTTGAAAAAGCGTCCGGCCGCGAGCGTGTGACAGCGCCAGACGTGCACTATCCCGCAGCTGTCAAAGATGGCCTGGGAAAGCGCGGAGTCCTGCGTACCCGGCTCCGAGTAAGCCTGGCGGAACTCCCGACGCGAGACAAACCGGATACCGGTCCCGCTCTCGGCGGCGCTCCGGTAGCAGACACCCTGTTGGTCCGGAGTGAGGGAATGTCCCGGATACTGAGACACCTCCACCCAATCCACTGCCTGCCAGAATTCCGGCTTCATCCTCGGCAGCAGAACCCCGTTCGTGGCCACGGCGATCCTATCTCCGACCTCAGATTGCCTGATGGCGTCAAATATGTCGACCAGATTCGGGTGGAGCAGCGGCTCGCCCCCGATCAGGGACACGACATGGGCGTGGTAGACGCGGCTCAGGATCGTGAGGTCCTCCAACAGGGTCAGCGGGTCCATGTTGCGCTTCGGGATAACCGGCGAAACGTGACTGCATGACCGACAAGCCAAGTTGCAGTGCTCGGCGACGCCCAGCTCCAGCTTCTCTGCTTGGATGCGCTCGTTGGTCATCGTGTGGGAGGGCGACCGAGTCCGACGGCTAACCATCGCCAAATCTAGGCCCATCGTCAAATCGACCCCGCCCCAGCGGCAGAGAGCACTGAAGTCGGGTGGATCATCCTTGCGAGCGTCTTCTCGCTGGGACGGGCGGAGCGTCTTCAGAAGGACTGGCCAGGTGGCCGTGGTTCTGGAGCGGTAGCGTGGCAGGCTCAGCGCGTGGGCCATTTGAGGCGACCCGTCACGATATTCATCGTCGACGGTGGGTTCGCGGCGGGGGCGGGTGCAGCCGTGAGGCGCTTGAGCACGATCGGGCGGGGTTGATCGCGGCTCGCGAGCCTTTCTATTCGGGCCGGCTTCTGGGACGATCCGCGGCGATGGCCGAGGCGCAGCTGATCGGCCGGGAACGCGAGCTTGCGGCGCTTGATCGGTGCCTGGACTCAGTGCGGCTCCTGACCGTGACCGGCCCGGGAGGCTGCGGCAAGACGCGCATTGCCCTGGAGCTGGCCGGTCGCGTGGCGGCGCGCCCTGAGCCGTTCGAGGCTGTGGTGGTCGAGCTGATCAACGCCGCGACCGCGAGCGAGGTCGTCGATGCGGCGCTGCGGGCGGTCGGCGCGCGCGAGCAGAGCGGCCGGACGCCGATGCAAATCATGCTGGACAGTCTCGCGGAGCGCCAGTTGTTGCTGGTGCTCGATAACTGCGAGCAACTGACGGAGGAGGTTGAACGCCTGGCGGCCGCTGTGCTGGGCGGGGCTCGGGTGCGCGCGTACTCGTGACCAGTCGGGTGCCCATCGGGCTCGCCGGTGAGGTGGTCTTCCAGCTGGAGCCGTTGAGCCTGCCCGGTTTGAGCGGCGGTGTCGCATCGGTCGTGTGCTCAGATGCTGGTCGGTTCTTTGTCGACCGCGCGGCGACAGTCGACCCCGGCTTTGCCTTAACCCCATCGACCGCGCCGGCGGTGGTGCGGATCTGCAAGGAGCTGGACGGTTTGCCGCTGGCGCTCCAGCTCGCCGCGGCGCGAGTGAAGGACATGTCAGTTTTGGAGATTGCCGATGGTCTGTCGCGACGCGGGCGTCTGGGTGGGACGCTTGGCCAGGCGACTGCTCCTCAGCACCGCTCGATCCGCGCGTCGTTGGATTGGAGCTTCGACCTCCTGGGGGAGCGCGAGCGCGTGTTCCTGCGACGCCTGTCGGTGTTTGCCGGTGGTTGGACGGCAGAAGCCGCCCACGCGGTAGCGCTTCCCGACGCCAGCGAGGCGTACGTTCGCGGCCTGCTCGACGCGTTGGCGGCGAAGGGGCTGACCGTGCTGAGCGCCGCCGGTGGACGCGAACGGTGGTCGTTTTTGCAGACGGTCGCCGAGTATGCAGCCGGCCACCTGGAGCTCGACCCCGACGCCCAGGAGGTGCGAGATCGGCATCTGGCATGGTTCTGCGCATACGCGGACGAGGCCGACGGACTGCTGCTCGAGCCCGATGGGACCGTTCTGATCGAGGCCGAGACACACAACCTCCGGGTGGCCCTCGCGAATGCTTTGGAACGTGACGCAAGCGCGGCGCTTGGGCTGGTGGCGTCGCTCACCCGCCACTGGATCCTTGCGGAGCGCTTCGAGGAGGGGCGGGCAGCGTGTGCTTCGGCGCTGTTGGGGAGGGGCGTCGACGAAGCCGTGACAGCGCGTGCGCTTGTGCTGTGTGGCGCTGGGCTGATCGGCGCACTCCGCGAGGACTATGAAGGAGCGGTCGTGCACACGGAGTCCGGCCTGTCGCTGCTTGCTGACCTTGAGGACGTCGGGATCGAAGCCCGCTGCATGCAGATGGCAGGGATGACGCTGATCCTCACCGGCCTGGACCCGGCGCGCGGTCTTCGGTGTGCAAACCGGGCGGTCGAGCTGCTGCGGTGCTCCGGGGATCCGCTGGGCCTTGCCTGGGCGCTGGTGAACGTTGCGATGGCCGCTGGCGTGTGCGACAGGTTCGACGCGGTCCGTACCGCTTACGAGGAGTTCGTCACGATTGCGGGCGCTGGCGAGCAGCCACGGCTGCGCACGTGGGCGGAGTTGGCGGGGGCGTGGGGCGAGCTGATCGTCGGATCGCCTGTGCGGGCGCTCGCCCACGCTGATGTAGCGCTGGCACTCGAAGGAGACCGGCCGTCGATGACGTGGTTCATCGCCGCTTGCCACCGTGTTCATGCGCTCGCCCTGCTCGGGCGAGCAGATGATGGGCTGGGAGAGGGGCGGGCCGCGCTGGCTAGAGCGCACGAGTCGGGTGCGCTCATGGCGGTGCCGGCGATCGAGCTGGCGCTCGCGGTTGCCGAGTTCATGCGCGGCGACTTCGACGCCGCCAGCGCGCGGGCGCGAACGCTGCTGGAGATGCCACAAGTGCACACGGTGGTGCTGATGCGCGAGGTCCTCGCACGGGTTGCGCTTGCTCGTAATGACGCGGGCGAGGCACGTGTCCATGGGCAGGAGCTGTCGGCCTTGGCTGAGCGGAGCGGGAGCCCGCGCCACAGCGCGGTCGCCGCGCTGATCCTGGGGTGTGCGGCGGTGCTCGATGACGAGCATGACCGCGGGCGCGACTGTCTGCAGAAGGCCCTCGCGATCTACGCCGAGCTTGGGCTTGAGCGTGGCGCTGCCGATGTCCTCGACGAGCTGGCAGTGCTCGCGATCTGCGCCGGCGACGCCTCGCGCGCAGCCCGTCTCGCCGGCGCCGCGTCAGCCGCGCGGGAAAAGCTCGGCTACGTGCCCCCTGCCGCCAGCTTCAGGCGCATCGCGGCCGCGCGCCAGAGCTGCACCGACTCCAGCGACCACAACACGTGGGAGGAGGGGTGGGGGCAAGGGCAGGCACTCGCCCTTGCCGATGCGATCGCCTATGCGCAGCGACGGCGCGGGCCGCGCAACCGCCCGACGCATGGCTGGCCAAGCCTCACCCCGGCAGAGCTCGAGGTCGCCTGGCGGCAAGCGGCATGTCGAATCCTGAAATCGCCTCCCAGCGGGGCCCGGGCTCAACGTCGCCTTCGCCTCGGGTGACTACTACTACCTCGTGGGCGAGTTCGTCTCGGCGGCGAATGCAAGGTCGAAAGCGACCCTAGTCATGGCCGCCAAGAGTCTCCTCCTGCGGATGCGCGGCTGACGCGGCGCCGAAATCGTTTACTCCGAGGGCATCCCCGGCTGACCGCGCCAACGAGGCGGTTGGCGCGCGGGACAGGACGCCAGCGGCGCGCGTTGAGTACGTTACGTCGTCGTGAGATCCGTCCCGACGGGTGGGCTGCCGGCGGGCGCGGCGAGTCGTCGTCGCCCGCGCAGCCGGGGCGTCCTCGCGCCTCCGAGAAAGCCCCACCACAGCGTCGCCGCGAGGCTCCGCTTGCTCTGGGCAACGATGTACCCGGTGCCGCGCCTCCTGATCGTTGCGGCGCTACTGGTGGCGATTGGCTACGCGATAGTGGCCTTCGTCGTTGTGGCGCCGGCGCGCGAGGGGATGATCGTGTATCTCTGCGCCATACCTCTCGTGGCCGCCGTTGGGATCGCGATTTTCGCGCGGGGCGAGCCCAGCGACCAGACGACGGTGCACTGCCCCAGGATGTCGGAGGCAGAGTTCGAGACGCTGGAGGACCAAGTTGACCGTCTCGGTTCAAGCGCTCCGACAGACGATGCCCACGCTCGACGCCACCAGAGCACGCTGGCATTTGACCCGGCGCGGAACGAGGAGGACTTCATCGAGCTGGTCCGCCAAGCGATCGACGAACTGCCGCCAGAGTTCGTCCATGCGCTCGATCACGTCGCGGTTGTCGCCTCCGATCAGGGTGCGGTGCAACGGATCAACGGCCGACTACAGCCCCTCTACGGCCTCTACATCGGGTACGGCGGCCGCAGCTCCTACGTCATCGCCCGTCCAGCGAGTAGCGCGCTGCCGGACCGCATCGTGATCTTCCGCGACACGCTCGTGCACGACTACGGCAGCGACCCAACGCGCCTGCGGGAACAGATCACCCGCACCCTGCGCCACGAGCTCGGGCACCACCTCGGCTTGGACGAAAAGGGAGTACGCGCCCTCGGGCTGTAGATCGATCGCCGACAGCGATTCGTCGGGCGCCAGCTGGCAGCGATGCGTCGGGCGCCATCTATATGGCAGGCTATATCGTGTTCGTCATGACGGCCAGCCCGCAGCAGCGCGACCGTCTGAACGTCGCGATCGCTGCCGTCACGTGTGGGCGTCTCACTCAGGCAGCACGCGTGCGCACCAGCCGGGGCCAGTGTCGCGCCTCCGCTGACCAGTACGGCGTAAACGTGACCGAGCCGCGGACGACGTCGCAGACCGCGAGGGGTGCCACTGACGAACAGACTCGGGAAGCCGTGCTCGAGCATTGGGGCGGCGATGCCGAGATGCTTGTCTTGCGCTCACCAATGAAGGGAGCGGCACGGCGGTCCGCCCCGCTCGAGCGCGCACGGGTAGCCGCCCGTACCGTCCGCGATTACGACCTCGACTCGCTGCAAATCGAGTATCCGGACGGGGCTGAACTCTCAGCCGACCGTACGCAGGTCGTTCTCTACGGTCCGCGGCAGGGCTTCCTTCGCCGCCGCGACCAGCTGGTCCGGGCCACGCTGGGCGAGTTGCTGTAAGCGCTGCGGCGGTAGACGAGACAGAGCGGAGGCGTGGGCCCATCTCAGATGGCTGATTGCACGACCGTGGTGGCTTGACGGGGTCGAGGGAGGGGGAAAGCAGCAATCAAGCAAGGCGACGACAGCGGACAAGTCTCCAGAATGCCTCCAGTGCCGTGCGTCCGTCCCGAGCGCAGCGCCTGCCCGGAGAAGCGTGGAATCACCATCTGAGTGGTGTGAAACCTTGGTGGCAGGGCTCAGCGAGGACCCCGGGATTCGATCGGCGGCCTTTCAGGCATCGCCAGGCGCGCCGCGGGGCGGTGAGTCCCCGCTTGGCCGCCCATCACGACCGACATAGCCGTCTTTGCCGCCAACGACGAGCACAAACGCGTCGTCCTCGCCGGCGTTCCGCATCCCGCGGTGGGTCGCCGGCGCCACGCGCACCACGCCGCCAGGCCTGAGCACGTGTTTGGATCCGTCGCCGAAGCTGAACTCGACCTCGCCCCGGTGGACAAAGTATGTCTCCTCCTGCGAGTCGTGGTAGTGCATGCCAGTCTCGTAGCCGGGAGGCAGGACGATCGCGTTGATTCCGAATGCGGTCACGCCTAAGTGCTGGCGGACCTTACGAAAGCCGTAACCCTCGCCCATTGCATCAAGGCTGGAGAGCGCGTAACCATCGCCTGACGCGGGATCAGTCATGTGTGGGCACAACGCTACTGGTTCGCGCTCGACACCATCTCCGTTGCGAAGGCGAGCTGGACGACGTCAAGCGCCTCGAGTGGCTGCGGCTTGCCAACATAGAAGCCCTGGGCGTAGTCGACGCCGTACTCCTCGAGCAGCCTCATCGTCTCCGCATCGCCGACAAACTCGGCGATCGTTCGCTTGCCCAGGCCGCGAGCAATGTCCACCACGGATTTGACCACGAGCTGGTTGACGAGGCTGTCAGGCAAGCTACGAATGAACTCGCCGTCGATCTTGACGTAGTCGAATGCCATGTGCTTGAGATAGAAGAACGAGGCGAAGCCGGCACCGAAATCGTCTAGGGCCAATTCGCAGCCCAGCTCGTTGAGAGTGTGAGCAAAGGTCTTGGCACGGTCCAGGTTGACGATTGCCGCCGTCTCGGTCACCTCCAAGCACAGTCCCTCGCCATCGATGTCAGCCGCCTCCAGTTCGCTCGCAATGAACGCGGGCAGTTCGGGATCGGTCACCGACTTCGCTGACAGGTTGATGGAGAGCTCGATGGGGCGACCGGCCAGCTTCTGTGCGGCGAGAAATTCGATCGCGTGATGCACGACCCAGCGATCGATTCTCTGGATGAGGTCGAAGCGTTCGGCCACCGGCAGGAATGCACCGGGGGCAATCACCTCGCCGCTCTCGCCGATCATGCGGATCAGCAGCTCGTAGCGCGGCACCAGATCACCGCTCAGAGCGACGATCGGCTGGGCGTGTAGGACGAACCGATCTTCTTCAAGCGCATCGCGGATCCGGTCGACCCAGGCCATGCCAGCGTGCATCCGCTCCCTGCCGTTCTGGGCCACGTCGTACACCTCCACTCGGTCGCGGCCCGCCCCCTTGGCGTCGTACATCGCGATATCCGCGTCGATGAGGACCTCTTCACTCGTCCGGGGTGTCTCTCCGAACAGGGCGACACCGATGCTGGCAGTGACCCGCTTGGGGCCGCCGACCACACCCTCGAGTGGCCCGTGCCCGCTGAGGGCGGACAGGAGGGTTCCCGCGACGACCATCGCCTCTTCCGCGTCGGTGCGGGGCAGAATCACGGCGAACTCGTCTCCGCCGAGCCGGGCGATGATGTCGGTGGCGCGCAACCGGGCCCGGAATATCTGAGCGACGCACGTAATCAGCGCGTCTCCGGTCGAGTGGCCCAGCGTGTCGTTGATGTACTTGAAGTGGTCGAGGTCGATCGCCAGCACGGCGCCACCCGTCGCGTAGCGAGTTGCGTAGGCCAACTCTCGGTCGAGTTCATCCTCGAAACGTCGCCGGTTGAACATTCCCGTCAGGGCATCGTGGTCGGCGAGATGCTGAAGCTGCCCTTCGAACCGCTTGCGCTCGGTGATGTCGTGCACCTGCGCAAGGAAGTGCTGCGGCTGTCCCTCGGCGCCACGGACGACGGCCACGCTCAAGTCGACGGGCACCGCATGACCCGCGGCGTCAACGTAACGCCGTTCGGCGCGGTAACGAGAGGTCTTCCCATCGATCAGTCGTTGCATCTCATCCTGGTCACGACCCACTTCGTCGGGGTGCGTGATCGCCGCGAAGGTGGTCGCTTCGAGCTCCTCGCGGGAGCGGCTAGTGATCTCGCAAAGAGCACGGTTCACCTGAATGAATCGCCCGTCCAAGCTGGCCAGCGCCATCCCTACCGGCGCCTCCTCAAACGCTGTTCGAAACCGCTCTTCCGCGTCGCGCACAGCCGCTTCGGCCTGCTTGCGTGCGGTGACGTCCCGGATTGTCGCGGAAATGAGGAGGCCCTGGTCGGTCTGAAGCGGACCGAGACTGATCTCCGCCGGAAACGTGCTGCCGTCCTTGCGACGCCCGTGTAGCTCAACGTTTTGGGCCATCGGCCGGCGGTCCGCGCTTGCGATATACGCCTTCAGGTCTCGACGGTGCGCGCCACGAAAACTCTCCGGGACCAGCTCGGCGGTGTTCTGTCCGACGAGCTCCTTGCTCGTCCAACCGAACAACTTCTCGGCCTCTTCGTTGACCAGCTCGATGTGGCCGTGCCAGTTCACGATCACCATCGCGTCTGGCGCGTATTCGATTAGCGAACTGAACTTGCGCTCCGAACTGGCCACCAACTCATCACGCCGCAGCAGCCGAGCTACGAAGCGGCGATACAGCCGACGAATGCGCGCCCGCAGCATTGTCAGGCTGATGCCGATCCACCGGATTATCTCGCCGAGCATCCCCATGTCATTGGCGGCGTGCCCCCGCCTGGGAAAGGGCGCTCCGCAGTACCTCTATCGGGCGTCCGGCTGACCCAGTGGACCGTAACAACTACTCACACGTCGTCCCCTGAGCACACCCCGAGTACAGTTGGGGAAGCAGCTTCCACCGCTTGGGTGCCGCGCTCTTGCATTCTTCCTGTGGCCAGCCTTCCAATGGAGCGACGAGGAGTGCAGCGAAATGCCCACCCAACCCGAGACACCAGGCCCGGGGCGGTCGACCTCGTCGGCGGCCTTCGATGAGCTCCGTAAGGACATCGCGCGGCGCAACGAGCAAACCCACCAGGCCGCTCGCAAGCTTCGAGCTGCGCGCGAGCGCGAGCAGATTCTCGCCCGTCGTCGGCGGGAGCTTCTTTAAGGCCTCCCGGGACTACGCCCGTCCGTGATGGACGGCTTCGACGTTGTGTCCGTCTGGGTCGAGCACGAACGCGGCGTAGTAGCCGTCCGAATGCTCAGACCGTAAGCCGGGCGGTCCGTTGTCGCGCCCCCCCGCAGCGAGTGCGGCGGCATAGAAAGCGTCGACCTGCTCGCGTCGGTCAGCCGCGAAGGCGACGTGAACCGACGCGCCGGCCTCGTACGCAGAGGAGATCGCGAAGTCGCCGGCTTCCTCAAGCCCGAAAACCACGTCCTGAGCTCCTTCTCGCCAGGGTCCAATCTCGGCGAATCCAAGCGGCGTGAGCGTATGGCGGTAAAAATCGCGGCTTCGGGCGAGATCGCTCACGCCGATGCCAACATGGTCGATCACGACGCGGCGTCGCGGCACAGCTCGGACTCTACAGGCGCTTCCGAGCCGGGCCGCAGGACGCTACGAGCGAAACCCAGCTGCGTGCTATCAGGCCGGCGAAGGCGACGAGCGCCGCCAGCGGAGCTTGAACCGGCGGGCCTGAGCGTTCACCAGGACCAGGCGCGGAATTTCGGTATTCCGCTTTCCCGTGCCCTCCGACTCCAGGCGCTCAGTCGCAATCCCGACGTAATCTCGCATGATGGAGTCAAGCGTGCGCTTGACCGAATCTGAATTTGTGTTGGTGGTGGTCATCTGACCCTCGCTGTCGCGTAAACGGCCGAGGACGCTTTCGCGCCCCGCCCTGACTATCCCCCTCTGGGACAAGGAGATTGTCGGCAGCAATCGCAGGTAGCTGAAGCGCCCGGCCGATATTCAGACGACATGTGGACGCTTAGGCACAGTCGCTGACGCTCGGTCCTTGGAGCCGCGGTCAGCCGCCGCGCGAGAGCCGAGGTCAGATCAGCGGGGAACCACGCCGATGAGCCCGAGCAGCAGCAGGCTCACGATCAAGATGATGTATCCGCGCAGGAGCGCGAGGGTGAGCACGCGCGGTCGAGTGGGAGTGGGCGGAGCGACGAGCTCGAGGGCGGGAGCGGTCCAGGTCTGCCGTTGCCACGGCGTAAACGGGCCGATGGACGGTTCGGCCCGCACGGCGCGATCGCCCCAGTGACTGATAGCCAGCGCGATTCCCGCGATCAGCAGGAGCCCAGCGGTGACCAGCAGCGCGCCGCCCGCGCCCACTTGGGGCAGGACGGTCGTGATCGTGAGCATCGTCGAGAGAGCGAGCACGATGGCGACAGCGGCTATCGCGGCTGCATTCAGCCAGCGCCCGTTCGTGAGCGGGCCAAGCAGCTGCTTGTCGTTGCAGAGGATCAGAAGGAGAACGAGGGTGCTGGGAAGCAGGATGCCGGCGAAGGCCTGCACCAGCGTGGTGATAGTGCCGAGAGGGAGCCGGGGTAGCAGCACGATGGCGGCGGCAAGAGCGACGATCGCAGCGAAGCTCGCGTGAAATGTCCTGGCGTCGCGCCACGTCCGGTGCAGGGAGTGCTTGATCCCGAAAACCTCGGCGATCGCGTAGGAGCCCGAGAGCGAAACGACACAGGCGCCGAGCAGTGAAGCGTTCAGCAAGGCGATCGCAAACACGTCGCCGGCGGCTGGGCCGATGTGGGCTCCGACGCCCTGGGCAACGGCGGCGGTATCCGTGAAGTGCCCTCGGAGGTGGGCGCTCGAGAGTGCAGTGGCGCTCAGGATCAGAACCGCTCCCGCGACGGCGCAGAACAGAACCGCACCGATCGCGGTGTCAGCACGTTCGTAGCCGAGCCACCGCGGTGTGATCCGTTTGTCGACCACGTTGGACTGCTGGAAGAACAGCTGCGCCGGGGCGATCGTCGTGCCTACCAAGGCCACAAGGAGCAGCAGCGTCGGCGTGGCCGTGTGGTTGCCGAAGGCCGGGACCAGCCCGGCGAAAACGGTCGGCAGAAGACCGCGAGCGGGACCAGGGCGAGGTCAGCGACGATCATCAGATACATCGCCCGTTCCCAGCGGCGGAAGCTACCGGTGGCAGTGACCGCGATAAGCAGCGCCGCTGCGATCGGCACGGAGGCGTACTTCGTCAGCCCGAGGTAGGCCAGCGCCAGAGCCACGCCGATGAACTCGGTGACGAGCGTGGCGAGATTGAGGATCAGCAGGTCGGCAAGTGAGAACCCACACCACAGCTTGCCGAACCGCTCGAGAGTCAGCCGGGCGTGGCCTGATCCGGTCACGGCACCGAGCCTGACGACCATCTCCTGCGTGATGTAGAGCGCCGGACAGAGCGCGATCAGCACCCACAGCAGATGCATCCCGTGGTCCTGGCCGGCTTGCGAGAACACCGAGATCGTTCCGGCGTCGTTGTTGGCGACCATCACCACAATTCCGGGGCCCAGGACGGCCAGCAGTGTGCCGAGCTTGCGCCTCGCCGATAGGCGCGGACCGGTATCGAAGGACCGAACGGTGCCGAGCGCGCCCTCGATGTCCCCGATGTGGGCGCGATCGAGCGCGTTGCGCCGGTCAGCCGGGGGCGCGAAGGCTGGAGCCGGGAGGCTCATGCTCAAGACGCGGACGACCAGGCATCGCCTTCAGAGGATGCGCCCCCCTGGCTGCCGCCGCGCTGCAGCTCGCGCACGTGAGCAAGCGCGTCGTCGATCAAGGCAGCGGTGTAGTCGTTGCGCAGGGCATACAGGCGAGTCCGGCCGACCCGGCGCATGCTCACCAGGGAGTTGTCGCGCAGGACTCGAAGCTGATGCGAGACGGCGGATTGCTCCATCCCGACGGCGTCGACGATCTGCGACACGCTGCGCGGCCCCGATCGCAGGCAGACGAGGATGTGCAGCCGGCTGGGCGTCGACATCGCGAACATGGTGTCGGCGACGCGTAGTGCCGTGGCCTCCGGGATCTGCTGGCTTGAGGGCGAGCCAGCGGCCACGGGCGCCGAGCCCGCGCGCCCTATCGGCCCGGCTTCGCCGCTCGCCGGGGTGCTGTCGCGTCGTGTCGGCACGGAGGCCTATCGTATGCAAAAGCTTTCATGCTTTTGTGCGTCCCCGTGACATACGCAGGCCTCCACCCAAAGGGGCCGCCGACCACCGTCAGCGCTGAATGGAGCCCGAGCATCCGCGGGCGCTGGCATTCAATGGCGATGGTATCGGCGCTGAAGTCGCAGTGATCGCGTAGTGCGGCGCCGCCGGAGACTGAGGGCCGTCATCCTCGTGGCGGGGGTGGGCGTTCTGCTGTTCGTGCTCCTGCACGCCTCGTCCGGGCCGGTGGCACTCGATCCGGGATTCTTCGCCCAGGGCGCTTGCCTGGCCTTCGCGCCGACGCACGGCAATCGCAGTGAGACCGTGTTCCTGGATGCGGGCCACGGCGGGATCGATCCCGGCGGCGTCGGCACCACGGAGTCCGGTCACCCGATCGACGAGGCAGCCGTGAACCTGCCGATTGAACTCGACGCGATGAGGATTCTCCGCGCCCACGGCTTCCGAGTTGCCGTGTCCCGCACCGGTAACTCGACGGTCCTCAAATTAACCAGAGACGATCTCGTCGACGGAGCGCTTTCGCTTCAGGCGGCACACGATGACGTCGCCGCGAGGGACGTGTGCGCCAATCTCGCTCAGGCCAAGGTCCTGGTCGGGATCTACATGGATGCCGGGGGGCCGGGGAGCGCCGGAAGCCTCACGGCCTACGACCCCGCCCGCCGGTTCGCAGGCGCCAACTTACGGCTGGCCCAGCTGCTGCAAACCGACGTGCTTTCAGCGATGAACAGCCACGGCTGGGACATCCCCGACGCAGGCGTCGACCCAGACACCAGCCTCGGCTCCTACGTGGGGAATCCGGCGACGGGAGGCCTGGCCGGAGCGGCCGCAGCGTACGACCATCTGCTCCTGCTCGGACCAGCGATGCGGGGCTTCTTCACCACGCCCAGCGAAATGCCGGGCGCAGTCATTGAGCCGTTGTACCTCACCGACCCGTTCGAAGGGTCGATCGCGGCCCGTAGGGACGGCCAGCTGACCATTGCGCGGGGCATTGCCAGCGCCGTCGAGCAGTTCCTGGCGCGCCCCCACAAGTGATCGAACCATCCGCCGGCCCGCGCGCTCCGACCGAACCCGACGGGCCTCTCGTCAGCGCCCAACCACGTCTGCGCTGTGCCGTCCGCCGGCGCAGGGCAGGGCGTAGTAGTCCTCAGTTGTCAGCTGAGTGAATCCGAGCGAGGTGTAGAGGCCCAGGGCGTGCTCGTTCTCGACCGCGACCTCGAGGCCGATCCGCTCCGCCCCCTCACTGCGCAGCTGTCGACAGACCCGCCGCAGAACGTCCCGTCCGATCCCCCGCCCGCGCCACGCGGAGTCCACGACGAACCCGTACACCCCTCCCCCGTCGTGCTCGCGAGTCACTCTCACCGTCCCTACGACAGAGCCCGCGCGCTCGACCACGAGCGTGCGCTCAGACGGCAATGTCAACCTCTCGCGCAGGTCGCCCGGGGCCATGCCGAAGCCGTCCGTAAGGAGGGTCGAGATTTCGGCGGCGTCCGCCGGGGTCGCCCGGCGCAACGTGATCTCTGGGTTGGTCGGCCCGTCAGTCGGCGCGTCGAGCAGAACCAGAGCGTGCTCGGAGTGCTCGAGCACTGCGCCTCGGGCCCGAGCAAACCCCCTACCGCCCACCGACCCGCGGGGGGTCACGAGCAGCGCCCGCTGGTACCCACGATCGCGACAGATCGGAAGGGCGCCGTCCAGGAGCTGGGTCGCGATCCCGCGACGTCGGGCGCAAGGATCGACCATGCCGGCCAGCTCGACAGTAGGCGGTCCGAAGCTGTACAGGCCGACGAAACCGAGCAAGCGGTCGCCGTCCCACCACAGCACGTCTTCGACGGCTTCGCCGGTGCGGTTCCTGAGCACGCTCCACTCCAGCTTGAGGCGACCACCGTCGACCGCCACCGTGCGCGCCTCCAGTTCGGCGAGCGCATGCAAGGCTCGAGGAGACAGGCCCTGAGCGAGTTCGAGCACCTAGTAAAGACGCTCGCGACGGGCGTACCGCTCGGCCCTGAGGCGGTCGTACTCGGCGGCGTCGAACGCCGGATCCGTCAGCGAGCGAAGGATCTCGCCTCCACTGGGCAGCTCGGAGCGCTCGATGTGGTGCTCGGGGTTCCACAGATCCGAGCGGATCAGAGCCTTGGAGCATTGCGTGTAGGCCTCCTCGATCGACACCAGCACCCCGAGGCTTGGGATCTTGCCCGCCACGGCGCTCGGAATGAGGAGATCTGGCTCGTCGGTGATCGTGGCGTGGCCGTTCACCCGGAACGTGTCCCCCACTCCCGGGATCAGGAACAGGAGCCCGATGCGGGAATCGGTGAGCAGATTCGTCAAGCTGTCGGCGATTCGGTTGCCGGGGCGGTCGGGGAGGAGCAGGGTGCGCTCGTCCAGGATCCGGACGAAGCCGGCCGGGTCTCCACGGGGAGAGACGTCGAGCCCTCCGTCAACCCTCGCTGTGGCGATGCAGACGAACGGTGAGCGCTCGATGAACTGCCTGGTCAGATGGTTCAGGCGGTCCGCGATCTTCGCGACGACCACGTCCTCCGGGGATCCGACGATGGCACGCAGCTGCGATTCGTCCGTGATCGTCCTTGCTGTCTGCACCCGACGAGGATATATGCCGTCCAGCGCAACCAACGTCTGTCGTAGCGACGGCGGTGGCGGGGGACCGCAGTTACCTGCCCGGGGCCGGAAACGGCCTGGTCCCGCACCGGAAGAAGTACGGTAGGACCGTGAGGGGCGCGGACACGGTGTCGTAGCGCCGACCGGTGTATCGGTGGCCAGTTGTGGGCATCCGCCAGCATCCGGCCGGGAAGTAGACCCGTCGCGAGGCCGCGCCCTGCGTGACCACCGGAGCCACCAGTACATCTGGACCGAGCTCGAACTCCTCGTCCTGCTGGGCGGCGACCGGGTCACCCGGATTTGAAAGCCAAAGCGGCCGCGTGGGTGGAATACCGGTGCGGTCAGCCTCACGCCACAGGCGCATGATCAGCGATGCCGCAGCGAGATGGAGCCTCGACAGCTGGTTGTAGACACGTACCGTCTGGGCGTCGTAGCTCCAGGGCGTGTGGGTCCCGGCCTCGGCCGAGCCGTGAAGGCGGAACACGGGCATGAGGGCTGCGGCCTCGGCCCAGCGGAGGAAGAGTTCCTTGGTCGTGGCCGGCGTGGTGATGTCGAGGTAGCCGCCGATGTCCGTGCCGTACCCGAAGGCGCCGCCGATGGCGCGGTTGAGCATGTCGGGGATGAGCGAGGCCAGGCCGGAGGCGTGGCTCCAGTCAGTCGTCTCATCGCCAGGGAAGTTGGCGTTCTCATATGCCGCCGAGCCGGGATCGCCCGTGTAGCCGGCGCGTGTGAAGAAGAAGAAGGTACGCCCGGGGTGCTTGCGGGCGTATGCGTCAATCGCCGCACGGGTCGCCTGCGCGTAAAGCACGGGGTATAGGTTGTGCATGGTCACGCCGGTCTGGCCGTTGGAGAAGTGCATGCCGGGCAGCACCTGCTCGCCAAAGTCCTGCATGAAGCCGTCGGCGCCCATGTCGAACGCTGCATCGATCCGCGAGGCCCACCACGCCCGTGCGGCGGGGTTGGTGAAGTCGATCAGCGCAGCGACCCCTTCCTCGGGATCCTCGAACAGGTACGGCGCGCCAGTCGCGGTGGTCGCGACGTAGTGGTGCTCGACGGCGTAGCTGAGATCCCCGCCTCCGTGGGTCGTGGTCGCGTTGTAGCTGACAAAGGCGCGGAAGTAGACGAGTGGATGGATCCCGAGCTTGTGGAGCTTGTCGAATATCTGGACGTCCTGGGCATCAGTGAGCGTGTCCCAGCCCTCGACCCGGTATGCGGTCAGCGGCAGCTTGTAGCGGACGATGTTGACCAGGTCCTGGTTGACCTCGGCCAGGTACTTCGGCCCGCCGCTGCCCTGGACGAGGCGGTCGAGCATCGGCCCGAGGCCCCAACGGGGAGGGACTCGCTGGCGACCGGTGATCGCCGTCAGACTCTTGATGGCGACCGGGGCCGGCCCGGGTGCGACGACGTAGCGCAGCGACGTGCCCCCGACCTGGGCCTGCCACGCATCGGGATGGCTCGAGTCCATGTCGAACGTGACGAAGTTCGGTTGATCGATGAGGAATCCGTAGGGCCGGGAGGAGATGAACATCGGCTGGGGGTAGTAGGCGGCGGTCGGGCCGTTCGGGAACAGGTAGTCAGAGCCCACGCCGGGCACCGAGCTCGCCCCGCTCTGGAACGGGCCGGTGTCGATGTTCTCCTCCTCAACCCAGCTGTAGAACTCGTTGCCGTGCTGGTTGATCGCGTTGTGGCGACCTCCGAAGCCATGGAACGCCTCGTCCGGACCGGAGGCAAACGAGTCCGCGACCGTGGCGACGCCGAGGCTCGGTGTCGGTGTGGCGACCACCTCAACCGTCCCGCCGGCGGGCGTCACGGTTACATCGAGCCGGCGTCCGGTCGGATCGCTCGTCGAGAGCACCATCGCCACGCCAGAGCCGTCCCGTCTGGCGCTGAGGACGGCGCGTGCGGCGTACTGGGTGCCGGTGGTGCTGTAGCTCGTCAGGTTCCCCTCCCAGAAGCCGCTGTCGTAGGCCGACAGCTGCTGGGTCCCGACGGTGAAGGTCAGCGGCGCAAACAGGGACGGTGTGCCCGCCGCCGCCGGCGCGCCGAGCACCGGCGGCAACGACAGCGTCAGCCCCGAGGGGTTGGTGGGTGGCGCGACCTCGCCCAGCACGGCGCGGCCGCGGGCGTCCGTGAACACCATCCCGAACGGGTCCCGGGCGATCGTTACCCCGGCCCCGGGCCCAGTGACCTCGATGGTGCGCGGCCCGATAACCACCGCGACCCGGGCTTGGGCCGGCGAGACGGACGCGGTGAGCGCTGCGGCCGTCGCCAGCACGGCCGCCAGCGATCGAGGGCCGCGGCTCATCAGACGGCTCCTCCCGAGGCCATGCCACGAATTGTCGTCCACTGATCGAGGTGTTTGATCTCTCGATTCGCCGCCGCCAACTGTTTGTGGAGGTCCCCGCGCGCGGCGACTACGACCGCCCGGAGACCTAGCCACTCCGCGACCAGGCGAAGCTCGAAGGCAAGCTCGCGCGCTACATGCTCGCGGTCGACGCCAGCCTCGGCGAATGCGCCCTGGACGCGCAGGACGCCCTGCTGGCGATCGGACTTGAGGTCGACGCGCGCGACGAGGCGATCGCCGAGCAGAAACGGCAGCACGTAGTAGCCGTGGACCCGTTTGGCCTCCGGGGTGTAGATCTCGATCCGGTAACGGAACCCGAACAGCCGCTCGGTCCGCGGCCGGAACCAGATGAGCGAATCGAACGGCGACAGCAATGCGCGGGCTTGCAGCCTCGGCGGCTGGCGAGCCGCCGGCCACAGATAGGCCGGCGCCGTCCAGCCCTCAACTTCGACCGGGATCAGCTCGCCGGCGGCGACGAGCTCGGCGACGCGCGCCTTGGAGGCAGCTCGCGGCAGCCGGAAGTAGTCGCCGAGGTCGGGCTCGGTGGCCACGCCTAGGGCCTGCGCTGCCAATCGCACCAGCTGGCGCTGGGCGTCGGGCGGCTCGGGCGTGGGCTGCTCCCGGACCTCGGCGGGGAGCACCCGGTCGGTCGTGTCGTAGAACCGCTCGAAGTTGATCCGCTTGGAGGCCATCACCTGGCCGGCGAAGAACAGGTACTCGAGCGCGACCTTGCCCTCGTGCCAGTTCCACATCTCCCCTGGGCTCGGCTGCGGCCGGACGGAGCCGGTGTCCCGAGCCCGGACCGGACCGCGCTCGGCCACCAGCTGCAGGGTCTCGGCGACGAGGTCCCCCCGCTCATGGCCGAGCCGCGCCATCCACTCCCAGGCCTCGCGGTCGACATCAGCCATGCGCCAGCGAAACAGCGGGTGAAGCTCGACCGGAATCAGCGAGGCCTCGTGAGCCCAGTACTCCACGAGCCGCCGATCCGTCCTCCCGTTGCCATGACCGGCAACGCGGTCCAGGCGCGAGCGGTCGTACGGCCCGAGCCGGGAGAACACCGGCATGTAATGCGCGCGGGCGAAGACGTTGACGGAATCGAGCTGGAGCACCCCCAGCCGCCTGACCAGGTTCACGATCTGACCGCTGCTCGGCGACCTCGATGGACGCACCCGATGAAACCCCTGGGCCGCGAGCGCGATCCGTCGAGCGCCGCCCGCACTGATCCGGCGAACGCCAGGGGACCGGCTCTCAGCTGACACAGAATGTCATCGCGATTCCCCCTGGAGCTGCCAGACGGACACGTGCCCTCTGCTCTGGCTGGTGAACGGCTCGCGCAGCCAACCGGCCCACCGCTCCCGCAGGGTCATCCCCGCCAGGCGCGCCATGAGGTCCAGCTCCGACGGCCACACGTAGCGGAACGGCATCGCCACCACCTCCCATTCGCCGTCGACCCGGGAGTAGTGGTGCGAGACCAGCCGTTGCGTGGCCACCTCGTACTCGTCGAAGCCGAGATGCGTCGCGCTCACATCAAAGGCACGAACGGTCTCGCCTGGAGGAAGCCGCTGAAGCTGGGGCACTCCGACCTCGATGACGAAACAGCCGCCGGGTTCGAGGTGCTTGGCCACGTTCGCAAAGCAGGCGACCTGCGCATCCGCCGTCGTCAGGTTCATGATCGTGTTGAAGACGAGGTACGCAAGCGAGAAACGGCCGGGCACGGTAGTCGTGGCGAAGTCCCCGAGGGTGACTTCGATCGATCTGTTGCCTAGCTTGGATTGCAGCCGCGACACCATCGCCGACGACAGGTCGATCCCGTGCACGGGCACGCCACGTGCCGCCAGCGGCAGGGCGATCCGGCCGGTGCCGATCCCCAGCTCGAGGGCGGCGCCGTCGCCGGCGAGCGCAGCGAGGAAGGAGACGGCCGGCTCCACCACCGCTGCCGCGAACATCTCGGCTTCGTCCTCGTCGTAGCGCCGCGCAATCGGTTCGCCGAAGTAGTCCTCTGCCATGACGCGCACTCTGCCACGGCCACGTCGCGAACGCTCTCCGCGATCCGGTTCCGTGCCGGCATCTTTTCTGAACAGCCCTGTTCAGAAGCTGATGGTTGAGTTATCCTGCGAACCGCTAAGGAGAACAGGGAGGTTCCGCGCGGGAGCGCACAGGGACGTCCAGGGAGCACAGGAGAGGTATGTCACGAGCAGGGAAGCTGACCCCTGAGGTGATCCGTCGGACCGGGCTCGCGCGGCTATCCCGGCTCGACGGAAACGGCCTGCCGGTCCGATGAGCAAGAACCTGGTCCGCCCGCGCCTCCGCGCCGGGTTGGCGGTCGTGGTGGCCGCGGGGCTGGTCGCGGCGGGGCCGGCCAGCCCAGCCGCGGCCAGGACAACCGACTCGGCGCACGTCGCCAGCGCTTCGGTCACTGACCCCGTCAGCCTGGTCGACACCCGCGACGGAACACTCGGGCCGGGGTTCCCGCAGGTGGGCGCCGCGCTCCCGTTCGGGATGATCTCCCCGGGCCCCGACACCTCGTTGCCCAACGGGACCGAGGATCCGGTCGACTACGTCGGCTACAGCTACCAGGACCCCGACATCCGGGGCTTCTCGCTGACCCACTTCGACGGCGCCGGCATCCAGATCGCCGGCGATCTGCCGTTCATGCCCACCACCGGCAGCGTGAGCTTGTCCGACCCCCTGGGCAACACGTCCCCGTACGACCATGCCACCGAGGTCGCCCAGCCCGGCTACTACGCGGTGACCCTCGAGCGCTACGGGATCCGGACGGAGCTGACCAGCACCACGCGCGCCGCGATCATGCGCTTCACCTTCCCCAGCACCTCCCAAGCCAACGTCCTAGCCGAGGTCAGTCAGAGCATCAATGGGTCCCACACGGGTGCCGTGAGCATCGTCGGTGACAACACCCTGACCGGATGGGTGCAGTCCGACGTCGGCTACAAGGTCTACTTCGTCGCCGTCTTCGACCGACCCTTCACCGTCTCCGGGACGTGGACGGGATCGACGCTCAGCACCGGCTCGACCGAGGCTTCCGGCAACCCGGCCGGCGCCTATGTCAGCTTCGACACCACCACCGACCCGACGGTGACGATGCGGGTGGCGATCAGCTACGTCAACCTCGCCGGGGCCGAGAGCAACCTGGAGACCGAGATCCCATCACGCCGTACCTTCGACCAGGTCAAGACGGCCGCCCAGGCCGACTGGAACCGCCACCTGGACACGATCGAGATCACCGGCGGGACGAAAGGCGAGCAGGAGACCTTCTACGACAACCTCTACCGCTCGATGCTGCTGCCGTCGGTGTTCGACGACGACGACGGCGACTACCTCGGGTTCGACGGCCAGGTCCACCAAGTCGCGCCGGGCCACCACCACTACTCCAACCTCAGCCTGTGGGACATCTATCGCTCGCAGATGCCACTGCTCGAGCTGATCGAGCCATCCGTCGCCCACGACATCCTCACCTCGCTGATCGACGACGCCGATCAGAACCACGGGGTGATCCCACGCTGGGTTCAGGCCAACATCGACCGGGGAATCATGGGCGGTGACTCCGGCTCCGCCGTGCTGGCCGACGGCGCCGCCGAGGGTCTGCTCACGCCGGGGCAGGCCAGCCAGGCCCTTGCATTGCTCGTCAGGCAGGCGACCACGCTGCCTCCGGTCTCGCCCCGCGAGCACCTCGACGCGTACCTGAAATACGGCTACATCCCCAACGACATCGACTCGATCGGCACCTCGGAGACGCTCGAGTACGACATCGACGATTACGCCATCGCGCAACTGGCCGACGCCCTGGGCGACGCCGCGGACGCCGCGCCGCTGGACCAGAGAGCGGAGTTCTGGAAGAACCTGGTCGACCCGTCGACCGACTTCATCCGCCCGCGCAACAGCAACGGGAGCTGGGCCGACCCGACCATGGTCGGCGATCCCACCGGGGAGACCGGCATCACCACCGGCCAGTCGCTCCCCTACAACCCGATCTTCCAGGACGGCTACCAGGAGGGCACCGGCTGGCAGTACCTGTGGTCGGTGCCGCAGGACCCGGCGGGCCTGGCCCAGGCGATCGGCGGAACCAGCGTGGCGCTGAAGCGCCTTGACACGTTCTTCTCCGCCGCGCTCAACTCCCCGACCGTCCCGGCCGTGGCCCTGGCCCAGGAGGAGGCGAGCTTCTTCGGCGTCTACTACATCGGCGATCAGTACACCTCGGCCAACGAGCCCGATCTGTGGTCGCCGTGGTTCTACGACTGGTACGGCGAGCCGTGGAAGACCCAGAAGGTCGCCCGCGCGGAGATGGGGGCCTACGACCAGACCCCGATCGGGATGCCGGGCAACGACGACGCCGGCGAGATGTCCGCCTGGTACGTCGAGGCCGCCCTCGGCCTGTACCACGCGGCTCCGGGCGTGGATGCGTGGGAGCTCTCGAGCCCGGCGTTCCCCCAGGCCATTCTGCAAACCGGCCACCAGCGCCTGGACATCGTCGCTCCCGGCGCCAGCCGCGTCGACTACTACGTGCACCGCCTCGCCCTCAACGGCGCCCCGGTCGATCGCACCTTCCTGACCAGCTGCCAGCTGCGCGGCGGCGGCGTCCTGAACTACACGCTGGGCGCGACGGCCGACCGCTCCTGGGGCACTGGCCCTGGCGTGGCGCCGCCGTCGGAAAGCGATCCCTCCTCCGCCGTCACGGCCTGCACCGAGGCGCTGGCGCGATGAAGCGCCTCCTGACGCTTGCTCTGGCGGGGCTGGCTTGCGGGCTCAGCCCCGCCGTCGCGGCCGCGGCTTCGTCTGCCCAGGTCGGCGATGCGGTCGCGCAGGTGACCGCCAGCGGCGCATCGCTGTCGGACGGCCTCATCACCCAGCGCTGGAGCATCACCCCGCAGGGGCAGGTGACGATCGCCCAGCTGAGCGACGATGTCACCGCGCGTGACTGGGCGCTCGCGGGCGCGCCCGAGTTCTCACTCCTGCTCGACTCGGCTACCACCTCCTCGGCCTCCGGTTGGAAGCTGATCGGCGCCACCGCAGAGAAGATCCCCTTCGACCCGGCACGCCCCGACGCCGGCCCGGGCGTCGAGATCGTCTTTCGTTACGAACTCGTCCTGAGCTCAGATCCGATCGAACTCGACCGCATCTGGACGCTGTATCCCGGCACCGCCGTCGAGGGCGTGTCCGAGGAGATGGTCAACCACTCGCCGCTGACGGTGCGGGTGGGCGACTACACGCTTGCCTCGCTCGATTCGCCCACCGACGTGAGCGCACAGGTTCAGACCTACCACGGCGGCTCGGACTGGCGCCAGGACTTCCGGGTCATGAGCGACCCCTCCGGGAGCTTCGACGACGAGGGCGAGGCGGTGCAGTTCAACGACGGCACGGGAGCCGGCTGGTTCCTCGTCGGCCAGCGCCGCAGCGGCCCGGCGAGCCGCGTCGGGCGCAACTCCAGCGGCGACACCTGGGTCGGGGTCGACAACGCCGAGGATCTGTTCGACTGGGGCCCGCTCCTGACCAGCCCGCCGGACTACAACACGCTGGCCAACCCGGTCTATCCCGTGCCGATCCGCCAGCGCACGCTGCTCCCATACGCGACGCTCGATCTCGGCCAGGCCTACATCGGCGTCTACCACGGCGGCGCCCAGCAGGGGGCCGCCGCCTTCGTGACCGACTTCGCCGCGCACGTGATGGCGACCAACCGACTGACTGTCGACCTCAACACGTTCCACCCCTGGGAGCACGGTTCCGGGCTGAGCGACTCCAACCTGCGCAAGCAGGCGCTCCTGTTCAAGGAGCTGGGCGGCGAGGTGTTCATGCTCGACGACCAGTGGCAGGGCAAGAGCGCCGGTGACTGGCAGTGGGACACGACGCGCTTCCCGATCCCAAAGGGCTCCGCCGTCCCGTCGTTCGTCACCTACCTGCACTCGCTCGGGCTGGCGCTCGGGCTGTGGATGTCGCCGGCGGAGTTCAACCCCGGCGCCACCGTGTACAAGGAGCACCCGACCTGGGCCTGCACCCCGACCGGTGACGCCACCGCCCAGGTCCAGGACGACTCGGGTCTCGGCGTATGGGACATGAACAACCTCCAGCTCCAGGCCTACATGACCGCAGTGATCAACCGGCTGATCGCCCAGGACGACGTCCGGGAGTTCAAATTCGACTACGTCGCGTGGGTCGACTGCCCGCCCCACGACTACAACGACTACGAGGACGCATACGTGAACTGGGTCCATCAGCAGCAGGTCGACCACCCAGGGGTTACGTTCGAGCTCGACGAGACCAACGACCAGCGCCTGTGGCCGTTGCGCTCCGTCGCGCTCGGGCCCTCCTGGTTCGA
>Ga0335074_10002803_pt1 | contig 23762 bp, 20 predicted proteins | sample Lox_Sample_23_FD_206715 | JGI IMG/M metagenome (GOLD analysis project Ga0335074, IMG submission 206715) | Soil microbial communities from Loxahatchee National Wildlife Refuge, Florida, United States - Lox_Sample_2.3 | ecosystem: Environmental > Terrestrial > Soil > Wetlands | place: USA...
GGTCGTAGCGAGGGCGCATGCGAACCGGCATGCGCCCTTTCCCTTTGGAGTTATGACTCAATCTGGCGCACATGCGCCGCGCGCACATCGTTCGCCGTGTAGAGGCTCAGGAACGGCGCGCCCTCGCACGCAGCCTCCAGCGCCGCGCGTCCTCGAGCTTCCTCACGCTCCACCAGACAAACTGCTGCGATCACCCGCATGCCGGCTTCCCGTGCCGCTTCGATGGCGGTGATGGTCGAAGCACCCGTCGTGCACACGTCGTCGACAATCAGCACCGGCGTGCCCGCCTCGCAAAAGCCCTCGATGCGCCGCCCTGTCCCGTGGGCCTTCTCCGCTTTGCGAACCAGGAATCCGTGGATCAGCCCCGCGGCGCGATCCTGCTGCGCCCGCGCAGCGCTCGCGATGGCCACGGCTGAGACCACTGGATCGGCCCCCATCGTCAGCCCGCCGACCGCGCCAGGATGAAGATCGTGCTCCCGCAGCAGATCGAGGATTGCCAGCCCCGTCAGCCGTGCGCCTTCCGCGTGGAGCGTCGTCGTGCGGCAATCGATGTAGTAATCGCTCTTCGCGCCCGAAGACAATGTGAAGTTGCCGAGGCGAAACGACATGAGGGCGAGCAGATCGAGCAGTGCGGAGCGAGGGTCGGTCGTGGTCATTTTGCCTTCCGGTGCGAGGATGAAGCTCCAGTGTACGGAATTCGGGTATCGCCCACTCGCCGCCATTATCGAGGAACTTTCGCTCGCGCTGTCAACCAAATCGCCTCCCACGCGTTATAGAGGGTGAAGCGGCATGAATCTCAGCCCTTGGGGGAAACGCAATGAGATTTTGGGACATAGCACAGGATGCCATTGTTGCCTTTACTTTCTGCTGGATCATTTGGGTCATCTTCACGACGGTCCGGCGCTATCTGATCGCCAGAGCGCGGGCCGGCCTCCAGGAAAAGATTCTGCAACGCATCGATTCCTCCGAGTCGCTGGTGACGCTGGCCAGCAGCGATACCGGACGCCGCTTTCTCGAGTCGATCACCGTGGAGGAAACTCACGTCGAAGCGCCTTTTAACCGCATCCTCTTCGGACTCCAGGCGGGCATCGTCCTTCTCTGTTTCGGGATCTCCATGCTCGTCCTGCACCACCACGTGGACGACATGAACGAAGGATTTATCATCTTTGGCACAGGAGCGATTGGCCTTGGACTCGGGTTTCTCTTTGCCGCGGCCGCCAGCCTGTTTGTCTCCCGGCGGCTTGGTCTCATGGACCATGCAAACCGCGGCTGAAACGGGTGGCGCAGCACTCGCGGGTGCGCTTGACGGCGCGCCCGCGGATTCGTCTGCCATGGCTTTCAGCGAGGCTGAGTTTCAGCGCATCTACGACGCCAACGCCGGCCCGATCCTGGGATACCTGACCGCCTCTACGGCGCTCCGCGACATCGCCGACGACCTGCTGCAGGAGACCTTCTGCCGGCTTCTCGTGCAGGGAAAATCGGGTATGGATGCAGACGCCTTACGCCGCTATCTCTTCCGGATCGCAACCAATCTGCTCCGCGACCGCTGGCGTTCCGGCGAAGGCCGCGCGTTCGATGAGCCGGCCGAAGCGGGAGCCATCACTGATCTGGACGCCTCGATAGATGTGCGGGCGATGCTGGAGCATCTCAATCCCAGAGAGCGCCAGTTGCTGTGGCTGGCCTACGTGGAGGGCATGGATCACGCCGAGATTGCTGCGGCTACCGGACTCGGCCGCCTGAGCGTGCGCACGCTGCTCTTTCGCGCACGGAGCCGGGCAAAGCAGTTTCTGAGCGCACGAGGAGAGCTGCGATGAATCGTTCCGATGAGACCCTGCGCGAGGCCCTGCGCGGCTACTCCGCAAAGATCACCGAGAGCCACCCGGTTCCGCCGTCCTCGGTGATCTGGCTGCGAGCCGAGCGCCGCAAACGCCGGCTGGCGGTCGAACGCGCCGAGCGCCCGTTGCGCATCATGCAGGCGCTCGGACTGGTCTGTGCTGTAATCGCCGCCGGCTGGCTGTTATTCCAGGCCGGCTCGTTGCATCCGCTGCCGGCTTTCCGAACCGCGGTGCTGGTCTCGGCCTTTGCTTCGCTTCTGCTCGTCGTTGCCGGTTGCTGGACGATGGTGCTCGCGAGCCGTCGATCCTTGTAAACTCGCCTATTTCTTCACAGGCGTGGCGGCTTTTGCCGGTTTCACGCCGCTGATGGCGCCCTCGAGCATGCTCATGGTGTCCGCGTCAATCGCGTACAGCGTCGGCCCGTCTGCACGCCTGGCAATTCCGCCATCCTTCGTTTTCTGGATCTCCACCGTCTCCACCTGCTTGCCACCGCCCGAGGTCACCGTGACGCGAATATCGGGCGCGGTGAATCCGGAATCGACAAATTTCGTCGCCGCCAGCGAGCGCAGCGCAGAGGCCAGGTCCTCAATGCTGTCGCTGTCCATCTTCGTGCCGACGGACCACCAGTCGCTGCCCGCCCGGTTCAGAAACAGCGCCGTCGTCCCGGAGTGAACCTCCAGCTTATTCGGCTCCGCGTAGGCAAAGTCGAAGAGCTGCTTGTTGCGGAAGCTGTCCACGGTGCGGCCCAGCGCTTCGCCCAGTGCAACCTGCACCTTCCAGGTCCCCGGTGCAGCGCTGGACTTCGCGTAGTAGTCATCGTGATCCTGCCGCACTTCGAGCGTCTGTTCGCCGGTGCTGCCCATCAGCTTCACCGACGCGTACGGCTTGGCATGCGCGAATGCCTGCTCCGCCTGGGCGGGATCGATGCCGGGATCCCACTGTGCCCCTGTCACCTGATCCAGCAGATCGTCGACTTGGAACGTGTCCGTGCGATAGGTCTGCGGCTTCTGGATCTGCCAGCCGTTGCCAACGCGCGCAAATTCGATGGTTTGTCCGTTCCGTATCAGATCGAAGCGCACTACCGTCGCCGCGGGGACAGGCATCACCCGCTTGTCTCGCAGAGCGTCGAGCGATTTGTTCAGATCGCCCCTTACCCAACTGGGCGTCATATACACCCGCGGATCGCCGGCCACCGTTACGTACACACCTCCGCCGGTGGGGCTGTTGTCGCCAAACGACACCTCGCGGGTCTGATGATTCTCTGTGAAGTCGAGCTGAAAGGAGGGCTGGCTGAGCCCGTAACGAGAAAGGTCCGTCGGCTTTTCTTCGATCACTCGCTCCGACCGCATCTCGCCGAGCGTCGAGATCATGCCGGTAACCGCCGTAGCGCTTGCGGGATACTGCCCCGGCGCCTGAATCTGCCAGGTATGCGGGCCGGACTTCGCGAGCACGATTGTTTGGCCGCCATTCGGCTTCAGAGTGAGCCCTGTGACCGCTGCTGTCTGAACCTTCAAAATGGGCGGCGTAGCGGAGTTTGCCGGGTTCGCCGGCTTCCGGTGATTGGACCAGTAAAGCACCCCGCCCAGCGCCAGCAGGACAACCACGGCTGCAAGAAGACCGCGAAACTTCATAGCAAAGCTTCCATCCGGGCTCGACCGAAATCGCGCATTATCTCCGCTTCCACCACACCAGAATTCCGGCAATGATCACGATCAGCGGCAGCACGAACTGGCTGATGATTCGCACTGTCACCATCTGTCCGCCGGTCATCGTAATCGGACGGTTCTCCGGCGGCTTCGGGCGGATCGAAATGAGGTCCTCATCCGAGCACAGCCAGTTGATCGCGTTGGCCGCCAGATCGCCATTGCCGTTGAAGCTCAGGAAGCGGTTTGAGGCCCAGATCGAACTGCCCACCACCACGAACCGCCCCTGCGCATTCGGCTTCCCGGTGTCGTAAGTCCCGGCCGCAGCCAGGGTCAGCGGTCCCTTGATGTTGTTCGGATCGCTTACGCTCACCTTCGGCGAACTCAGATTCATCGTCGCCAGGCTTGAATCCGAAGAGTTGAAAAGTGGCTGCACCGTCGTGTGATCGGCGTTCTTTGCCGTGAGCGAGCGCGACATGGGGAAGCCGGTCGTCGAGCCCTTCATCTCCGCGACGATTGGCTGCGAGGTGTAGCGCGTTACCAGGGACACCTGCGGACCAAGTCCGAGGATCTGACCAATGGGGTTCAGGTCGAGCACCAGATCCTTGTCCATCGTCACACCCCAGCTCGCCAGCAGGGAAGTCAGCGCGTCGTTGCCCGCGATGGCGTTCGGCCCCATCTGCAGCGGCGGATCCAGCAGGAACATTGCCCGCCCGCCGTTCTCCACATAGGTCCTGATGGCGTTGACTTCCGGTTGCTCATAGTTGCCAACAGGTCCCGCAACTACCGTGGCCGTGCAATCGGAGGGAATCTGGTCGCTCTCAACCAGGTTAATGGTCTTCGTCTCGTAGCTGTCTCGGCCCAGCAGCGTCTTCAGATCGGTCAGGCCGCTCGGAGTGCTGTCGTCAAGCTGGTGCTCGCCGCTGCCGGTCACGAAACACACCGTGCGCGTGTTGCCCTTGATGTCGCGGATGAACGCGCCAGTAACGCCTTCCTCGCTGATGTCGCTGGCCTTCTCGGTGCGGCCGTCCAGAGTCACGGTCACTGCTGGCATCGTCTCGATGCCGTATTCGCGCGCAGATTCCGGGTCCTTTTCCGGGTCGACGTAGTCCACTTTCACTTTCGGCGAGAGGCTCGCATACTCGTCCAGCAGATCCTTGCCCTGCGCGAAGCGCGTGCTCACGTTGAAGTACGTGATAGTCGCGTCCTGGGTCAGCCCGCCGACAATCTTATGCGTTTCCTCCGAGAGGCTGTACCGCTTGTTCGAGGTCGCATCGTATTGCTTGCTGTATCGGTTGGCGAGAACGTTGGCCACCACCACTACCGCCAGCACTACTACGATGTAGGTAGTCGCAAACGCCGCATATTTGGTCTGTCTCGCCTTCAGCCACTGACTTGCCATTCCCGGTTATGACCTCCAGCGCAGGGATTCCATCGAGCGCGCGGTGAAAAAGAGCCCGAGAAAGATCACGCTCACGTAATAGACCGCGTCTTTCGACTCCAGCACTCCCCGGCCGAAGGATTCGAAGTGAGTGATGATCGAGAGATAAGAGAGCACTGCGGCCCACGTTGCCGAGTTATAACTGCTCACCCAGGAGAAGACCCACAGCATCAGGCACGCTGCAAACGTGCCCGCGGCTGCGACAATCTGGTTGCGCGTCAGCGAGGAGATAAAGGTCCCGATCGCCAGCAGCGCCGCGCCCTGCAGGAACAGCCCGAGAAATCCAATCGCCATCGGCTTCCAGTCGGGATGGCCGTACATGAAAAGAAAGATGAAGCTGAGAAATCCATAGAGCAGAAGCCAGCAGTACAGAATCGTTGCCGCCGCCCACTTGCCCACGATGATCTCGCCATCGCGCACCGGCGACGTGGCCAGCAGTTCAATCGTCCCGTTGCGCTTCTCTTCCGCGAACAGGCGCATCGAGATCAGCGGAATAAAGAAGATTCCCAGGAAGCTCGCGTTCGCGATCAGCGGACGAATGATCTCCTCATTCACGTTCACCGGGCCCGCCTGGCCCAGCATCTGCATCTCCAGGGCTTCCATGGCGAAGTGCCCGAGGTAATTCCAGAAGAAAAACCCGAAGATCAGGCTGTACATGGTAACCAACAGCCAGGCGATCGGGGAGGCGAAATAACTGTTCAGTTCGCGGCGACAGATAATCCAGGCGTTCTTCATGCGGCGCTCTCCGGAGGCGCAGGGGTTGCGGGTGCGGCATTGCTGCCCGTGAGCTGCAGGAAAATCTCCTCCAGGCTCAGGGCTGCGGGCCGCATCTCGTTCAGGTCCCACCCGGCCTCGACCACGGCGCGAGCCAGATCGCCGCGGACCAGCCGTCCCTTGTCGCTCTCCACTTCAAACACCGTGCTCGTGCCGCGGCCTTCTTTCTCCAGCACCCGGCTTACGCCAGGCAGCTTCTCCAGCCGCTCCAGCACCAGCGAAGCGTTCAGTTCGCCCACGCGTGCCGCTACCTCCAGCAGCATCGTCTCTGCACCGCGGGCCCGCGCCTGGAGATTATGCACTGAGTCAGTCGCAGCCAGCTTGCCTTTGTTGATGATGATCACCTGCTCGCAGGTCTGCTCCACTTCCGGCAGGATGTGCGTGCTCAGAATGATCGTGTGGTCGCCGGCCAGGCTTTTGATCAGGTCGCGGGTCTCGTTGATCTGCCTTGGATCCAGCCCGGACGTGGGCTCGTCCAGGATCAGCACATCGGGATTGTGAATGATCGCCTGCGCCAGCCCGACCCTCTGCCGATAACCCTTGGAGAGCTTGCCCAACAGCTTCTTTTTCACGTCGCCAATGGCGCACCGATCGCACACGAAGGCCAAGCGCTTCTCCAGTTCCGCCCCGGCCAGACCCTTCAGCCTGCCCACAAAGCGCAGATACTCGATCGTCTCCATCTCCAGATACAGCGGCGGAGACTCGGGCAGATAGCCGATGTGCTTTCTCACCTCCAGCGGCTGCGTGAAGATATCGAAGCCCGCAACCGTGGCGGTGCCCGCCGACGGCGGAAAAAAGCACGTCAGCATGCGCATGGTGGTGGTTTTGCCGGCGCCGTTTGGGCCGAGAAATCCGACGATCTGGCCTTTGGTTACTTCAAAGGAGATGTGGTCGACGGCGGTGGTGCGTGCGTACCTCTTGGTCAGGTCCTGAACAGTAATCATGTCTGACTGAAGACTTGGACTTTGATTTGAAGAAGTCGTTACCAGCGTTGGTCCGTTGCATCATCCGCAATTGCGCAGAAATCACAACTGCGACCGCGCGCTGCGCAACGCACAGAAAACCAGTCCTCATGCTAGAACAAGCGCGCCTCGCTGTGTCAATGCGACCAACGCGCAAAGAAAAAAAGGTACCCTGTCGATTACGGAGCTCCGCCGCGACTTACTCTTCAGTGTCGATCTGCGCCCTCTGCAGCTTGTCGGAGTAATCCACGTACACGGATTTCCACGTCGTGAAAAATTCCAGCGCGCCGATCCCGCCTTCGCGATGGCCGTTGCCCGTCTGCTTCACCCCGCCGAAAGGCAAATGCACTTCCGCGCCGATGGTCGGAGCGTTGATGTATGTGATGCCCGCTTCCAAATCCCGCATGGCGCGGAAAGCCCGGTTGACGTCGCGCGAGTAGAGCGCCGTCGACAAGCCGAACTGGATTCCGTTGGCGATCTCGATGGCTTCGTCAAAGCTCGCGCATTCCAGCATGCTGACCACCGGCCCAAAAACCTCTTCCTGGGCAATCCGCATGCCAGGCTTCACGCCGCCCACCACGGTGGCCTCGAAAAAGTGTCCCTGGGCGAAAGCTCCTTCGGTGAGCGCGTGTCCGCCGGTCAGAATTTTCGCCCCCTCATTCTTCGCGATCTCGCAATACCGCGCTGAGGTCTCGATTTGCGAGTGATTCACCTGCGGTCCCATCTGTACCGATTCATCCAGTCCGTCTCCGACCTTCACCGCCCTGGCGCGCTCCACCAGCTTCTCCGTGAATTCCTTCGCCACCGCGCGGTGCACGATGATGCGGCTGGTCGCCGTGCAGCGTTGCCCGGTCGTCCCAAACGCGCCCCACAGCGCCCCATCCAGCGCGAGTTCGAGATTGGCGTCATCCATCACAATCATCGCGTTCTTGCCGCCCATTTCCAGCGAGCACGGCTTGTAATGCCCGGCCGCCGACATCCCCACCTGCCGCCCCACTTCCGACGAACCTGTAAAGGAAATCGCGGCTACGCTCGGATGCTCCACCAGCGGCGACCCCACCTGAGAGCCCGATCCGGTCACGATGTTTACTACTCCCTCGGGTAGTCCCGCATCCACCAGCGCCTGCACCAGGTTTAAAGTCGACAGCGGCGTATCCTGCGCCGGCTTGATTACGCACGTGTTGCCGCAGATCAGAGCCGCCAGCAGTTTCCACGAAGGGATGGCCATGGGGAAGTTCCATGGCGTGATCATTCCGCAAACGCCCACCGGCATCCGGACGCACATGGCGAACTTGTTGCGCAATTCCGACGGCGTGGTATGGCCGAAGAGGCGCCGTCCCTCCCCGGCCATATAAAACGCGCAGTCGATCGCTTCCTGCACGTCACCCCGCGTTTCCGCCAGAACTTTGCCCATTTCCCGCGTCATATCGCGGGCGTACTGCTCCTTGCGCTCGCGGAGGATCTGCCCGGTGCGGTTCAGAATTTCGCCGCGCTGGGGCGCCGGCGTCAGCCGCCAGGTCTTGAAGGCTTCGGTGGCCGCGGCCACGGCATCGTTGACATCCTCAGGGCCGGAGGCCTGAAATTCCCCGACGATGTCGTCCTTGCGGGCGGGATTCACGTTGTGGAAGGTCTTGCCGGTGCGCGCGGGCACCCACCGGCCGCCAATGAGATTCTTGTAAACCTGAACGGACACGCGGGGTATCTCCTCGGAAGCAAACATCTCAGAATACCCTGAACCAGCGGTAGTCACCCAAAGGTGACACTCCCGGCACATGCCAGAAAGACGTGCCGCGGCGCCCCACAGGCCTTACAATAGAAGCGAGTTCCTCTCGGATTAGTAATTTCCTCCATGTCATCGAATGGTTTTCAGCCGCGCTCGTCACGATCGCACGGTTTGCGGTCGTTGTTTAGTGTCTTCTCTAACGATCTCGCCATCGACTTAGGCACCGCCAACACCCTCGTCTTCGCGGCCAACAAGGGCATTGTCGTCAACGAGCCCTCCATCGTTGCCATCAACAAAAACACCGGCGAAGTTGAGGCGGTCGGCAAGGAAGCCAAGGAGATGCTGGGCCGCACGCCCGGCAATATCGTGGCCATCAAGCCGATGAAGGACGGCGTCATCGCGGACTTTAAAGTCACCGAGAAGATGCTGAACTACTTCATTCAGAAGGCGCACAACCGCAAGATGCTCGTTCATCCGCGCATCGTCATCGGTGTCCCTTCTGAGATCACCCAGGTGGAAAAGCGCGCCGTCGAGGACTCCGCCTACCGCGCCAAGGCGAGCGAAGTCTTCCTCGTCGAGCAGGCGATGGTGGCGGCCATTGGCGCCGGCCTGCCCATCACCGAGCCCAGCGGCAACATGGTCGTCGACATCGGCGGCGGTACCACCGATATCGCCGTGATTTCGCTCTCCGGCATCGTCTATTCGCGGTCGGTCCGCATGGCCGGCAACCAGATGGACGAAGCCATCATGAATTACCTCAAGCGGAAATACAATCTGCTCATCGGCGAGCGCACCGCCGAGCAGATCAAGATGGACATCGGTTCCGCCTACCCCCTCGACAAGCCGGTGACCATGGAGATCAAGGGCCGCAACCTGATCGAAGGCGTGCCCAAGACCATCACCATCGACGATGGCGAAATCCGCGAGGCTCTCGGCGAGTCCATCGCCACCATTCTCAACGCCATCCGTGTGGCCCTGGAGCGGACGCCGCCCGAACTGAGCGCCGACATCAGCGACCGCGGAATCGTGCTCACCGGAGGCGGCGCGCTCATCAGGAACCTCGATAAGCGCATTCGCGAGGAAACCGGCCTGCCTGTCTCCATTGCTGACGATCCGCTGGCCAGCGTGGTGCTGGGCACCGGCAAAATGCTCAGCGACTTCCGTCTGCTGCGCAAGATCAAGATCGACTGAAGCTGGTGGCGCGCCGCGCTCGCTGGAGCGGGCCCTGATTTCATGGAATCGTTCTTCAGCCGTTACCGTAACGTTCTGGTGCTGATTACCGTGCTCCTGGCGCAGGTGATCGGCCTGGCCGTGCAGGTCCGCGCCCCCGGGCCGGGACCGGCGGACAAGGGCGGCGTGCGGCTCATTCGCTCCTGGGTGGTCGGCATGGTAACCCCGCCGGAGCGCCTCTTTCGCTGGACCGGCCACAGTATTCGCGGCGTCTGGTCCGGCTACATCGACCTCATTCACGTGCGAAAGCAGAACCGGGACCTGCAGACGCAGCTCGGCCAGTTGCGCCTCGAAGAGGATTCCCTCGCCGAGGATGCACGTCAGGGGCTGCGCCTTCAGGCGCTGCTCGGCTTTCAGGAGAAATACATCTATAAAACAATCGCCGCCCAGGTCATCGGAACCTCCGGCACAGAGCAGTCCCACGTCCTCTTCATCGACAAGGGGGCCGACGAAGGCCTCCGGCCGGATATGCCCGTCATCACTCCCGACGGCATCGTCGGCAAGACCCGCGACGTTTTCGCCCACACCAGTCAGGTACTGGAGATCTCCGACGCCACCAGCGGCGCCGGCGTCATTCTCGTGAATACTCGCATTCGCGGGGTTCTGCGCGGCGACAGCTGGGGCCAGCCGCAGATCGTCAACGTCTCTCCCGACGAGCGGATCAAACCGGGTGAGCCGGTCGTCACCAGCGGCGGCGACGGTATCTTCCCGCGTGGTCTGGCGGTGGGGTCCGTCCAGCGGGTCGTCTCCGAGCCCGAAGGCACGCTCGTGAACATTCAGGTGAAACCGGCCGCAAACCTCTCCCGTCTCGAGGAAGTCCTGGTCATCACCAGCACTGGATCGCAGATGCCGTCCCAGATGCAGGACGATCTCAGCCAGGCCGAACAAAAGACCGCCGATATTCTTGCGGAGCGGCTGCCCTCGCGTTCCGAACCGAATGCCGCACCGGCTGCATCCGGAAGCACCGCCGCCCAGCAGCCCTCCCCGGACACTGGACTTCCCACCACCCCGCCTCCTCCGCCCCCGGCCGAGCATCCCGACCGCTTCTCCATGGGAGCCACGCCGCCGGCAGCCGATATGGTGCCAGGTCAGCCAATCAGCCCGAATGCGGTCGAGCCGACAGGCGGCAGCAACCCCTCCGCCAGCCCCCCGGCTCCGGACGATCGCCACGCCCGCCCCGCGACCACCGCCGGTTCCGGCTCGTCCGGCTCTGTTTCGCCTCAGACCGCCAAACCGGGCGCCCGCAATCAGGGCACAGCCTCCCAGCATCCCGCCAAGCCCGCCCCGGGAAGCCCCGGAACCGGGTCCGGATCCACGCCCCAGGGAGGGAACTGATGGCCCTGATCGCGTCGTCGCGGCACGAGGCTGGTAGCCGTTCCTTTCCGCCTCTGGTCTACATCCTCGCCCCGTTACTCGCTCTCGGTCTGCAGTCCTTTCTGTCGCTGCACTTTACCAGCTTCGATCTCATTGATCTCCCGCTCCTGATCACCATCTATTACGGCATATCGATGCGCGAGCCGATGAGCGCCACAGTGGTGGGCGCCATCGTCGGCATCGCTCAGGACGCCCTCACCCACCACCCGCTCGGCATCTTCGGCATTACCAAGGCAGTCATCGGATACCTGGCGGCCTCGCTGGGCGTTCGCGTTGATACCGAAAACCATGGCAGCCGCGTGCTCCTGACATTTGCCTTCACCCTCGCCCAGACGGGCATGTTGTGGCTCCTGGAGCGACGTATGCTCGGCCAGCCCTTCGCCTGGCACTGGGTGCATGAGATCATCCGCGCCGCCGCAAACTCGCTCTTCGCCGTGATCCTCTTTGCTCTGCTCGATCGCACCCGGCGCGAATCCTGAGCCGGCGCCCCTTTGTCGCGAATACAGGGGCGCCAACCGCCCTGGATTTGGCGGTAACCAGCCATTCTCTGCATCCCCCAGCGGGTTACAATCGTCCTAGGAAGTACGGTCGATCCCTCTTCCGGGCGGCCGTTTGATGCTTGCAGCCTGGCTGCCTTCGGAGCCCGGTGAAGGTGTCCGGAACAGGAAGTTTCCTATTCATGAAGAACCTCTCGTACCGTCTCTCGCCGCTCTGCATGGTTGCCGCGCTGGCGCTGGCTTCAGGATTATCGGCTCAGACCCCCGCTCCTGCCCCCTCCCCGGGCCCCCAGGCTCCGGCTGCCGGCAAAAATTCCGGCGAGTCTGCTGCCGACCTCGGGAATGCGTATTACCACTACATGATGGCGCACGAGTACGAGGAGATGGCGGCGAACTACGGCCGCAGCGAGTACGCTACGCGCGCGATTGAAGAGTACAAGATGGCGCTGAACGACGACCCCACGTCAAAGTACCTGAACAGCCATCTGGCCGAGCTCTATTTCCGGACTGGGCACATTCGCGAGGCTATCGTTGCGGCGCAGGATCGAATTAAGCAGGACCCCAACGATCTGGATGCGCACCGGCTTCTCGCCGAAGTCTATCTGCGCTCGCTGAGCGACGATCAACAGGGCGATGTATCCGGCCAGATGCTCAAACTGGCCATCGCTGAGTACGAGAAAATCGTCCAGCTCCAGCCGGACAGCGTCGACGATCACCTCATGCTGGCTCGCCTCTATGCCGCCGATCACGACTCCGCGCAGGCCGATGCTCAGATCGCCGCGGCGCAGCGCATCGATCCCGGCTCGGAAGAGGCCGCGCTGATCGCCAACCGCTTCTATACCGACCTGGGCGACACCAAAAAGGCTATCCAGGTCCTTCAGTCCCTCCCCGACGACGATCAGACGCCCCGCACCGAATTTCAGCTCGGATCCACCTACGACCAGACCAAAGACACGAAGGACGCGGTAACGGCCTACAGAAAGGCCCTCGACCTTGAGCCTGACAATCTTGACGTGGAGCGCGCCCTCGCCCGCGACCTGATGGCCCTGAACCAGAACGACGCTGCGCTCACAGCCTGGAAGGATATCGCCGCCGGCGATCCTACCGACCCTGAAGCCTGGGGCCAGATCTCCGAAATCGAAGAGGACAACGGCAATTTCAACGATGCTCTGGCCGCGATTAAGAAGGCGCGCGAACAGGCGCCGGATAACCTTGAGTACGAATTTCAGGAAGCGACCATCGACGACGCCCTCGGCCACCTCGACGATTCCGTGAAAGATTACAGCGAGCTGGCCTCGGCCACGGAACATCCCAGCGGCCAGTACTCCGACCAGGAAAAGAGCAACTACTCCCTCATCCTTGATCGCCTCGCCCAGGTCTATCGCGAGCAGAGCCGTCCCGACCAGGCAATTGCCGCCTACCAGAAAAAGGCGACGCTGGGCGGAGATTACGAGGAGCAGGCGTACGACGAGCAAGTGGATACTTACCGCGAGGCGCGTGAGTACGACCAGGCCGTCGCCACCGCCCGCGAGGCGGTCGACAAGCAGCCCAAAAGCGTCGATGCCAAGCTGACCCTGGCCCGCCAGCTGGCCGACACCGGCCATCCCGACGAGGGTATCAGCATGGCCAAAGATGTTCTCCAGAGCACCCCGAAGAACCTCGAGGTCTATTACCAGCTCGCCCAGATCTATACCGACCTGCACAAGTGGAAAGAGGCGAACGACGTCCTGGATGCTGCCGACAAGCAGGCCACGAAGAAGGATGACCAGCTCATGGTGGCCTTTGAGCGCGCGATGAATGCGGATCGCGCCAGGCACTACGACGAGGCCGAGACCGAATTTCGCAAAGTGCTGGCCATGGACCCCAACAACGCGCTCACCCTGAACAATTTCGGATTCATGCAGGCCGACCGCGGCGTCGACCTCGACGAAGCGCTCTCCATGATTCAGAAAGCCGTGAAGCTGGAGCCCACCAACTACGCCTACCTCGATTCCCTGGGTTGGGCCTACTACCGTCTGGGCCAGTACACCCAGGCCGAAGATAATCTCGAGCGCGCCATCGCCCGCGACGGCAACGACCCCACCGTCCATGAACACCTCGGCGACGTCTACGAGAAAACCGGGCAGCTCAAACAGGCCGCGGCCCAGTGGGAGCTCTCGCTGAACGAGTTTGCCCACACCGTCCAGGCGGATATCGATTCCAACGACGTAAGCAAAGTGCAGAAGAAACTGGACAGTGCGCGCATCCGCCTCGCCAGGGAGTCGAATACGCCTCCGCAGCCCGCGAAACCGGAGTAGGCGTCCACGGAGGGTTACTGCGCGAATGCAAGCGATCAAGGCTCTGCCCGCCGCCTGCGCGGTACCGCAGCACGGGCCGCTGGTGCAGCGCGCGTTGCCCGAAACCGACCATCCCTATCGCTCGCCGTTCCAGCGGGACTGCGGGCGCGTCATTCACTCGCGCGCATTTCGCCGGCTCGCAGGCAAGACCCAGGTTTTCACCCATCGTGGATCCGACCACTTCCGCAGCCGCCTCACTCACACCATGGAGGTCGCGCAGATCGCGCGCACCATCGCCCGCGCGCTGGCGCTGAACGAGGACCTGACGGAAGCGCTTGCTCTGGCCCACGACATCGGGCACCCCCCCTTCGGCCATGCCGGCGAGCGCGCCCTCGACGAGGCTCTGCGCCAGTATGGCCTGCGCTTCGACCACAATCTCCACGCGCTGCGGATCGTCGAGCACTTCGAGAATCGCCATCTCGAGTTTCGTGGCCTCAACCTCACCCTCGCCGTCCGCGAAGGCATCGTCAAGCACTCGCGCGATTACTCGGCACAGGAGCATCCCGAACTGGCCGAGTATTTCCTCGACTCCCGCCCGCCGCTCGAAGCGCAGCTCATCGACCTCGCCGATGAAGTCGCCTACCTCACAGCCGACCTGGACGACGGCGTCGAAGCGGAGATCCTCTCTGTCCCACAGATTCGCGAGGGGGTGGCGCTGTTCGAGCGCTTCTACCGGCCGCTGGCCGCGAAACATGCCGGTGCGTCCGAAAAGCTGCTCTTCCAGGAGTCGCTCAAGCTGATGCTCAACGCCCTCGTCGACGACCTGATCGCTGAAATCGGCCGCCGCGTCGCGGAGCGGGGAATTGTCAGCCTCGAGGCGGTTCGCCGCGCCCCCGGGCGCCTGGCGGCGTTTTCGACGGAAATGGAGCAACTGCGCCGGGAAGCGAAGGAGTTTCTCTATCGGCAGCTGTATCTCTGCGAAGATCTGGAGCGCGGACACCACCATGCCGCCGAGGTAATCGCCGAGCTATTTGCCGCCTGGATTGTCGATCCTTCCTCCATGCCCGCCAGCTACGCTACCCAGATTCCCGTCGAGGGCGCGCCTCGGGTCATCGCGGATTATATTGCCGGAATGACGGACCATTTTATTCTCGACGTGCATCGTAACTTACGTAGGGTGCCGTTTACCGGCTAGGGCTGATTCCGGGCGTCGTCGCTGCGTGGATGTGCACTTCTGCCTGACCAGCATCAACGTAGTCGCTTCCCCTTCCGGATTCGGTTATCCAACTCATTGAGGTGGTGTGTATGCATCCCTGGGTCCGATTCCTGACCGGCTTGATCTCCGGATGCTGGATTGGCGTGGTTGTCGGATGCGCTGTCACCCTCGTCATGGTGGGCAAGCGCATGCGGCAGCTGCAGAATACGAATCTGGTGCTGCGCCTTAAGCTGCGGTCGCGCGCGAAACCGAGGCCGACCGGAACCGCCGGATCAGGTCCGTTGCTGGTCTTCCCACTGCGCGAGATGAATCGCCCGGCGAGCGCGCCTATGGCCAAGGTTGCCTCCGGCGGCCGCTGATCGTCACGGTCTGAGTTACGCTGGTTAGGTGAAACGCAGGCTCACTCTCTCCTGGAGCAGCGGTAAGGACAGCGCCTGGGCGCTCCATCTCCTCAGGCAGCGCAGCGACTACGAAGTGGCCGGTCTGCTCACCACGCTCAACGCCAAGTTCGATCGTGTCGCCATGCACAGCACGCGCCGCGCACTATTGGAAGCTCAGGCCGCCGCTGCCGGACTGCCCTTGCACGTCGTCCCCCTGCCGTGGCCCTGTTCGAACGAGCACTATGAAGCCGCCATGCAGACAGCCTGCGCGGGCATCCTTGCTTCAGGCGTGGATATGATCGCGTTCGGCGATCTCTTCCTCGAGGACGTGCGCCGTTATCGTGAGGAAAAGCTGCAGGGAACCGGACTGACGCCCGTCTTTCCCGTCTGGGGGCTCGACACGCGCGAACTCTCTCGGCAGATGATTGCTGCAGGTCTGCGCGCCCGCATCGTCTGTGTCGATCCGCGCAAACTGCCGTCCGATTTTGCCGGACGTGATTTCGATGAAGATTTTCTCCGCGAACTGCCCCCGGGCGTTGATCCCTGCGGCGAAAACGGCGAGTTCCACAGCTTCGTTTATGCCGGGCCCATCTTCCGCGAGCCGATTCCCATCGAAAGCGGCGACGTCGTCGAACGCGACGGCTTTGTCTTCGCCGATGTGCGGCTGGCCGAGCCGGTCGCCGCTTCCTGAAGCATGGCGATCGCTGCCGGCGCATTCACTTTGCGCACGTAGATTCGATAGCCCGGCGGCTGCTCGGCAATCGGCCACCATCGAATCGGGCGCGTTGGCTCCCTTTGCACATACAGCGAGTAGTTTGCCTCGCGCCACAGGCGGAACTCCGGCCAAGCGTCCAGCCCGCCCCAACCGAGCGGCTCACCCAGACAATTCTGGTCGGATTCAATCAGCACTTCGGGCGGCGCGTGGCCCATATCCTCCAGGAACTCCTCGCGAAGCCGTTCCGTCACCGCCGTCTGCGGCTGATGGAAGAAATAGCAGTCGTACAGAAACCCGGTGCTCTGCACCAGCCGCATCCGGTAGAGCACGCCCAGGCAGCCGGCGGTCATATCGAGGCATTGCACGTGACCTGAAAGCGCAGGACCGCCAAGGATGTTCAGATCGGACGTCAGCGATTGCGTGAAGTCATCGTGCCGCCAGTCATAGTGGTCCGCGCGAATCAGCCAGGAAGGCGCCAGCGCCAGCGTCGCAAATCCCAGCAGGGCCGCTGCTGTGAACGCTCGCCACCGTGATCGCGCTGCGCGCAGGCCCACCGCCGCGTCGATCCCCATCGGCACCAGCAAAAACGCCTCCAGCGGATAGCGCTGGTAGGGAAATGCCTTGCCCTGTGCAACAAACGATGCGACGCCGACGCCAATGGACCACAATAGCGCCGCTCCCTCCCATGTCCGCCATTGCCGGCCCGCAAACGCCAGCGCCAGCCACAGCACGATCACGGGATACAGCGCCGACGGCACCAGATGCGTGAGCAGGAATCGCAGCGGAAAGCGATCGATGTGCGCGTGGTAAACCATCAGGCCGTTGACGGTCTGCACAAACGCGCTGGCAGCATCTTCATGGGAGAGATAAACGAAAATGAACGCAATCGGAGCCGCGCACCCCGCGCACGCCGCTAGCAGGTGCCGGGCCATTGGCCGGCGTCGCCGCTGCAGCGCTGCTGCCGCGAGTACCAGCATGCCCGGGAACCAGAGGATCGCCGTCGGCTTGATGGTCATGGCCGCGCCGGACGCGATGCCGAAAATCCCACTCCACGCCCACGAGGATCGCCGCAGCGCCAGAAAGATCGCGGCGCATCCCAGCAGCATCAGCACAGCAAGCACCAGATCGCGCTCGCCGGCCTGGTCGATGCCGTCGTGTACATGCAGGATGAAGAAAAATCCCGCGGCAAACACCCCGCCGAACCAATCATATGGCCTGGCGATAACAATCACCGCCGCCGCAGCCGCGCCGATCAGAGCGAAATCGAAAATCCGCCATGCCGCCGCCCCGGGACCGAAGACGTGGATCACCCCCCAGTCCAGCAGGAAGCACCCTGGCATATTCATGTCGATAATCTGCCGATACGGCGCGAATCCGTGGCTCAACAGGAATGCGCCGTAGTGCATCAGCGTCGCATCCCCAGCAAGCGGCCAATGCCGCGTACCGGCCACGGCCAGCGCCGCCAGCGCGAACAGGGCGGGTGCCAGCACCCAGCGAAAAACTTCGGCCAGGCGAGACGCGGACGGCCCTTCCCGTGCTTCAGCCGATGAAGGTCTCACGAGCGATTCCGCCACGGTGCGCTTCAGTACTTCGCCATCTCCACAATCGCCTGGAAGATCCGCTCCGGCTGCGGCAGGATCACATCCTCGAGCGCCGGCTGGTAGGCGACGAAGCTGTCCAGCGCCGCAATACGCCGCACCGGCGCGTCCAGTTCGTCGAACAGATCCTCGCCGATGCGCGCCGCAATCTCCGCGCCATACCCCCAGCTCAGCGTGTCCTCGTGCGCCACAATCACTTTGCTCGTCTTCCGCACCGATGTCGCGATCGCATCCCAGTCGTACGGATTCAGCGTGCGCAGGTCCAGAATCTCCGTTTCGATGTTCAGCTCGCGCGCGGCCCTTTGTGCCGCCTGCAGCGCGCGCGGCACTACGGCGCCGTAGGTGACGATCGTCAGGTGCCGGCCTTCCCGCACCAGTTTCGCCTTGCCGAATGGAATCATGTAGTCCGGTCCCGGATACGGGGCCCGTCCCCATGTCTCCCGGTAAAGCCGCTTGTGTTCCAGGAACAACACCGGATCGTCGCAGCGGATCGCCGTGCGCAGCAGGCCGTTCGCGTCCATCGCGTTCGACGGAAACACTACGCGCATCCCCGGCGTGTGCGTAAAGATGCTCTCGCCGCACTGCGAGTGGTAAATCGCGCCCCCGGTCAGGTAGCCGCCGATCGGCACGCGAATCACCGCTGGCGCCGCGTAGCCGTCATTCGAACGCCACCGAATCACCGGCAGTTCGTTACGCAACTGGTGCATAGCCGGCCAGATGTAATCGAAGAACTGAATCTCCGCCACCGGCTTGAGCCCGCGGATCGCCATGCCCACAGCGCGCCCGACGATCGATGCCTCGGCCAGCAGCGAGTTGAAAACGCGGGAGGAGCCAAACTCGCACTGCAGTCCCGCTGTCAGTTTGAAGACACCGCCTTTGCCTTTGACCCTTTTCTGTTCCAGATACTCTTCCCGCGAGCAGTCCGCCACATCCTCGCCGAAGACCACAATCCGCGGATCGCGCCGCATCTCATCGTGCAGGCAGGCATTGATCAGGTCCGCCATCGTGCGATCGTCGCCCTTAGGCTTCGGATCCGTCTGCAGTGCCGGTCGCGTCGGATCGTAATCCTCTGAGTATTGATGGCGCAGGATCGCCGCGGTTTGCGTCGAGGGCAGCGGCCCGCGCAACGCCTGCTCGGCCGCGTGCCGCACCGCCTCATCCACCTGCTTTTCAATCCGCTCAATCTGTTCAGCGTCCAGCACGCCCTCGCGCAACAGAAGCATCTGGAAGTTGTGAATCGGATCGCGCAGCGCCTCCGCTTCGCGCTCGCTCTCCGGCCGGTATAGCCGGTCGTTGTCCGAATGAGAGTGTGAGTACAGCCGCACCACATGCCCATGGACAAGGGCAGGCCCCTTGCGGGCGCGGCAGTGCGCCACCGCCGCCTCAAAGGCCTTCAGGCAGGCAATCGGATCCGTACCGTCCACTTCCGCAAAGTAGAAGTTCGGAAAGTCGCTCACCAGCCGCGAGATGTTGCCGCCCGGCGTGTTGACTTCCACCGGAACCGAGATCGCGTACCCGTTGTCCTCGATTACGAAGATCACGGGCAGTTTGCGATTCGAGGCCACGCTGATCGCTTCCCAGAATTCGCCCTGGCTCGTCGATCCGTCGCCGAGCGAAACGTAGACGACCTCGTCGCCGTGGACATCCACAGGGCGGAACTCGCGGTAGTCGCCCGCGTGCGATTCCGCCGCTTCAGGATGCTCCGCCAGGTACAGCGCCGCCTCCGCGCACCCCACCGCATGCAGGCACTGGGTTGCCGTCGACGACGACTGCGTCACGATGTGCAGCTTCGGGTTACTCCAGTGCGACGGCATCTGGCGCCCGCCGCTGGCCGTGTCTTCCGCCGAGCCCACTCCCTGCAGAAAATGCTCTTCCGGCGTGCTGCCCAGCGCCAGCGTCAGCCCGCGGTCCCGGTAGTACGGGAAGAACCAGTCGTAGCCCGCCCGCATCGCCAGCCCTGCCGTCACCAGCAACGCTTCATGTCCTGCGCCCGAGATCTGGAAGAAGATCTTCTGTTGGTTCTTGAGGATGATTTCCCGGTCGTCGCTGCGCCGGGACAGATACATCAACCGGTAAATTTCAATCAGCCGCTCGGGCGCAATGCCGCCCGTCCGCTGCAGAGATGCTTCGGATGTCGCCGCACCGCTTTCTGCGCCTGAAACCGCAATTCGGGCCATCGATACCCCTTCCAGCAGGTTGGATGTCTGAAACCTCAGTTTAGAGCCAGCGGCCGTCTTTCCGGATTGCCTGGGGACCGCCGGACGGAAGATTGTAGCAGCGGTTTTTGCCGTAAGGCCAGCAAAAGCGTGGTCGGCCCTCGCGTCGCCGGACGATACGATGGAAGCAGCAATGCAATCCTCCGCAGCTCCCTCCTCTTCCCCCGGCCGGCTAGCGGTTCTGGCGGCCTTTGGCAGTGTCTACCTGTGCTGGGGCGCGACCTACACGGCCATGAGCATCGGTGTGCGGCTGCTGCCAGCTGCCATCTTGGCGGGCACGCGGATGATGATCGGCGCAGCCATTATGCTGAGCTTCTGCGCGCTCACCGGCAAGCAGCTCTTCTATTCGCGCCGCACCATGGCGCGCCTGGCGCTGGTTGGCGCCATGATGCTCTTCTGCGGCAACCTGGGGCTGGTCTGGAGCGAGCAGTACCTGGCCAGCGGTCTGGCGGCGCTCATCGCCGCGGTCATCCCGCTGTACGTCGCTGTCATCGAATCGCTGCTGCCCGGCGGCGAGCGGTTGCGCCTGCGCGGCCTCGCAGGCCTGGGTCTGGGAATGCTCGCGCTCGCAGCGCTGCTGTGGCCGAGCTTCCACGCGGCGCTGGGCGAAACCCGCCGCGTTGGGCGCCCCATGCAGATTGTGGCCGCGGCTGCGATTCTTCTGGGCGCGCTCAGCTGGGCGGCCGGATCGGTCCTCTTCCGCCGCATGCGACTGCCCGTCCATCCCCTGGTCGCCGCCGGATGGGAGATGCTCGCGGCCGGCCTGTGCCATCTGCTGCTCGCAACCGTGCTCTGGCAGTGGCCGCGCGCGGTCTGGACCACGCGTAGTGTGGGCGCCGTCAGCTACCTGGTGCTCTTCGGATCGCTCCTGGGTTTTTCCTGCTACATCTGGCTCATCCACCACGTGCCGGTCGCCAAAGTAGCAACGTATGCTTATGTCAATCCGGTGGTCGCCGTCATTCTCGGCGCACTGGTGCTGCGCGAGCATCTGTTGCCGACCGAATACGTCGGAATGGTTGCCGTGCTCGGCGCGGTCGCGCTGGTCACCTCATCGCAGATGAAGAGCGGTCGCCCCGCAGCCGAGATTGAAGTGGCGCCAGTGGAGAAGGAAGCGTAATGGCGCCCCTACGCGTTATACGTCGTCGACGATACCCGGCCGCCGCGCCCCGTCCAGTTGGTATGGAAGAACTTTCCGCGCGGCTGGTCCACCCGCTCGTAGGTGTGTGCACCGAAGAAATCTCGCTGCGCCTGCAGCAGATTCGCCGGCAGCCGTTCCGTCCGGTAGCCGTCGTAGAACGCCAGTGCCGTCGAGAAAGCCGGAGCCGGCACGCCCAGCGCGATGGCCTTCACCACCGCCTTGCGCCACGACGCCTGATACTCGTTCAGCACGCCCGCAAAAAAGCTGTCGAAGAGCAAACTGTGCAGATCCGGCTGTTTGTCATACGCCTCCTTGATCTTCCCCAGGAAGCGGCTGCGGATAATGCACCCTCCGCGCCACATCAGTGCAATGCCGCCCATGTTGACGCGCCAGCCAAACTCCTTCGCCGCCTCGCGCAGCAGCATGTATCCCTGCGCGTAGCTGATGATCTTCGAGCAATACAGCGCCCGCCGCACGTTTTCGATGAAATCCGCCCGGTCCGCCGTTGCTGCCTGTCCGGTCGGGCCGTGCAGCACCTTCGATGCCGCGACGCGCTCCTCTTTGATCGCCGAGAGGCAGCGCGCGAAGACCGATTCTCCGATCAGCGTCACCGGCATGCCCAGGTCGAGCGCGCTCACCACCGTCCACTTGCCCGTCCCTTTTTGCCCCGCCGTGTCCAGAATCTTGTCCACCAGCGGCTGCCCATCCTCATCCTTCTTTGCGAAGATCAGCGACGAGATCTCGATCAGGAAGCTGTCCAGTTCGCCCTTGTTCCACTCGGCGAAAATTCCCGCCAGCTCATCCGGCGTCGCGCCCAGCGTATGCTTCAGCAGGTCGTACGCCTCGCAGATCAGCTGCATATCGCCGTACTCGATGCCGTTGTGCACCATCTTCACGTAATGCCCCGCGCCGGCGTCGCCCACCCAGTCGCAACAGGGTGTGCCGTCGTCGACTTTGGCCGCAATCGCCTGGAAGATCGGCTTCACGTGCGGCCACGCCTCGGGATTGCCCCCGGGCATGATCGACGGACCGAAGCGCGCTCCTTCCTCGCCGCCCGAAACTCCTGTTCCGATAAACAGGATTCCCTTCGCCGCCAGATCTTTCGTCCGCCGGTTCGAGTCCGTGAACAGGGAATTGCCGCCGTCGATGATGATGTCTCCCGGCTCCAGGTACGGCAGCACGTGCTCGATCGTCTGATCGACCACCTCGCCGGCCTTCACCATCAGCATCACCCGTCGCGGCCGCTTCAGCAGCCCCACAAACTCCTCCACGGAGTGCGCACCCACCACCTGCGTGCCCTTCGCCTCGTTGGCGAGGAAATCATCGACCTTGGAAACGGTGCGATTGAACACGGCCACCCTAAATCCGTGGTCGTTCATGTTCAGAACCAGGTTCTGCCCCATCACAGCAAGGCCGATCAGGCCGATATCGCAGACAGCTTCGGGCATAGCGTTCCCCCAAACCGATTTCACTCCGGATTGTGCGCCTTTGCCTGAGGATAAACCAGTGGTCAGACCTCCGCCAACAGGCCTTCAGTACCCTCCGGCACTCCCGTAGTGATGCCGATGATCCTGTCCGGCCTGCAGCACTCCTGTCTTCGGATCCACCTCAATGCACTCGGCGTCGCCCCAGTGCCGTCCGATGCGCAGCGAGTATCCCATCGCGTGCAGACCGTCGATCGCCGCGGGCGAAAATCCAGGCTCCAGCATCACCGTGTCCGGCAAATACTGCTGGTGGAAGCGCGGCGCATCCACCGCCTGCTGAATGTTCAACCCCTGATCGGCCACACTGATGAAGACATTTGCAACGGTAGTAATGATCGTTGGGCCGCCCGGCGATCCCAGCACCATCGCAACTTTCCCGTTCTTCAGCACGATGGTCGGCGTCATGGCAGAGAGTGGACGCTTGCCCGGAGCGATCGCGTTTGCCGGCCCCTGGATCAGCCCAAACATGTTGGGCACGCCCTGCTTGGAAGCAAAGTCGTCCATTTCGTCGTTCAGCAGGAATCCCAGCCCCGGCACCGTCACTCCGGAGCCGAAGCCGTTGTTCAGCGTCGTCGTCACTGCAACCGCGTCGCCCTGCGCGTCCATCACCGAATAATGCGTGGTGTCCACCGGCTCCTTGCGCACATCCGCCATGGTCGGCGGCGGCGGCAGAAATCCTGCGGGCCGCACCAGATCCGCTGAGGGCGTCGCCTTGTCCGGACTGATTGTCGACCGCCACGCGGCCGCATATTTGGCGCTGAGCAGCTCGGCGATCGGCATCTTCACATAGTCCGGATCGCCAAGATAGTCGTTGCGATCCATGAATGCCCGGCGGAAGGCCTCGATGATCAGGTGCATCTCCGGCGCGGTACGGTCGCCCAGCGGAGCCAGCTTGTACCCGTCGAGGATGTTGAGCGTCTCCGTCAGCGTAATCCCGCCCGAGGACGACGGCGGCGCGCTGATGATCGTGTATCCGTGATAGCTGCCGACAATCGGCGTGCGTTCCTTCACCTTGTAATGCGCCATGTCCGCGGCTGTGATCAGTCCGCCGCCCGCTTGTACGGCCGCGGCAATCTGCTTCGCCATCGCGCCGTCATAGAAATCGCTCGGATCCTTCGCGATCTTGCGCAGCGTCTCCGCCAGTTCCGGTTGCCGGAACTTATCTCCGGCGCCGTAAAAATCTCCATCGCGCTGGAAAATCTTCCTCGAAGCAGGGAATTGCGTCAGGATCGAATCGTGCAGCTCCCCCGCCTCTTCCTC
>Ga0335074_10002805_pt1 | contig 23752 bp, 19 predicted proteins | sample Lox_Sample_23_FD_206715 | JGI IMG/M metagenome (GOLD analysis project Ga0335074, IMG submission 206715) | Soil microbial communities from Loxahatchee National Wildlife Refuge, Florida, United States - Lox_Sample_2.3 | ecosystem: Environmental > Terrestrial > Soil > Wetlands | place: USA...
ACGCACTCCTGCGTGCCGCGTCGAGACTCTTCTCGACGCATGGCTGATCGGGCGGAACCAGCGTCGGCAAGAGTGCCGACGCGGCACGCAGGAGTGCGCGCGCCACCACCGGACCGAAGCAGCCGGTTGGATCAAGTATATTAGCGTCCTTTCGTGCGGCGCCCGTGTCCCTCAATTACGCGATCCTCAATAGCCGCGGCCTGGCCCGGCGTCTCCGTGTCAGCCGCGGCGATAAATCGGCAAACCGCGGGCTTCCGCACAACCTCGCGAGAGCGGCCTACTTCATGTCGACGCCGCGCCACTGTGCCACAATAGCCCTCTATGAGGACCCTTATCGCCGCCCTCGCGCTGCTGCTTCCCCTGGCCGCCCAGGACGAAATGGCCCGCGCGCGGCGCATTTCCGCCGAAGCGATCGGCATCGACAGCCACATCGATACCATCCAGCGCGTGGTATTCAGCAACGCCGACCTCGCCACCCGCCTCAACTACGGCCACGTCGATTTTCCCCGCCTGCGCGAAGGTGGAATGAAGGCGCCTTTTTTCGCGCTGTGGGTTCCCGTCTATTATCACGGCGCCGAAGCCGTCCGCCGCACGCTGGACCTGCGCGACGCCATGCAGCGCGTGCTCGACGCCCATCCCGACCAGATCGAGCTGGCTCTGAACGCCTCCGACATCGAGCGCATCGTCAAAGCCCATAAAATCGCCGCGTTTTTGAGCATCGAAGGCGGCCACCAGATCGACGACGACCTGGGCGTTCTGCGCATGTATTACCGCCTCGGCATCCGCGCCATGACGCTGACTCATTTCCGCAACAATGGCTGGGCCGATTCCTCCACCGACAAACCCGCGCACAACGGCCTCACCCCTTTCGGCAAACAGGTGGTTCGCGAAATGAACCGCCTGGGCATGATCGTCGACGTTTCGCACGTCTCCGATAAAACTTTTTACGACGCCATCGCCGTCAGCACCAAACCGGTGCTTCTCTCCCACTCCTCCTGCCGCGCCATTTCCGATATTCCCCGCAACGTCACCGATGACATGCTGCGCGCCATCGCCAGGAACGGCGGCGTCATCGGAATCAATTTCGGCGAAGGTTTCATCAGCCCCAAGGACGCGGCCGCGCTCAGCCGGGCCATCTCCAGCAACTCCGACGCCCCGGATCTGACCGGCCCAGCGCTCGACCAATACGCCGCCGCCGAATACCGGCGGGAGCTGACGCCATTCCACTCCGCCGCGACCATTGAAGACGTCGTCGCGCACATCGATCACGCCGTGAAAATCGCCGGCATCGACCATGTCGGCATCGGCAGCGATTTCGACGGCATCACCGGCCCGCCGCAGGGGCTGGAAGATATTTCGAAAATGCCGTCCCTGGTCGCCGCATTGCTGCGCCACGGCTACAGCGAAGCCGATATCAAGAAAATTCTCGGCGGAAACACCCTGCGCGTAATCCGCCAGGTGACCGGAAACTGAACGCGCCGCGGCCGTGCTCCCGTCCTAAGGTAAAAGTACTAAAACGAAGTAGGGTGAAGTACGGGGTGTTTTTCCTATTTACCTTTCTAAGGCATTTGTTCTAGATTGAGTAGGGTAGCCGTGAACCAACTTCTCATTCAATACTCCTATTTGCAGTTTCTGGATTTCATCACCACGATTGCCTTCCTGCTGCATGGAGTTCGCGAGGGCAACCCCTTGGTGAATCTCGCGTTGCGCTACATTCCCTATCCCCTGGGCGGGCTGCTGCTGGTGAAGGTCGCGGCCATCGCGCTGGGCATCTACGCCTGGCGCCGCGGACGCGAGAAGCTGCTGGTTCGCATCAACATTCTCTTCGCGCTGGTGGTGGCCTGGAATATTGTTTCGCTGATTATCGTCTCCGCCGGTTCGCAGGCGTTCTGAAGCGATGGTCACCGGAACCGTCCGCTCCGACGAAGGCACGCCGATTGAAGGCGTGCTGGTGATGGGCGCGGATCTGAATTATTCCGAGACCGGCGCCGACGGCTGTTTCCGTCTGCCGTGTCCGGAAATGGCCCTGTTTTTCTGGTGCACCGGATTCCTGCCGCGCGCCTGCCCGTTGATTCCCGGCGAAAATCGCATCGAAATGGTGCTGCATCGAACCGTCGCCGCGCGCGCCGCCGGAGCCGGTTCTTAGCCGGCCGGCTCGAGCCGCCAGGCTGGGCTAAATCGGCGCCGCTTACCCGTGAAACTCCTGCCCGAAATCGCGGATACACACCCGATCCGTCGCCTTCCCCGCAGCCTCCAGCAATCGTTCCATCGGCTCGTAGCGGGGCTCGCGGCTCAACTCAAACGTGCGATGATGCACCGGCAGAACCAATTCCGCGCCCGCCTGATTCGCCATCGCCATCGCCTGTTCCGGATTGCAGTGCACCCGAATCCAGGGATCGTACGCCCCGATCGGCATAATCGCCAGATCCACCGGTTTACTCGATCGCACCGCGCGAAATGAATCGGTGTATGCGGTGTCGCCCGCGAACAGCACCCGATACCGGCCCGCCTCGATCAGGTAACCGTTATACGACCGGTACGTATCGCTGCGCATCCGCGCGCCCCAATGGCTCACCTCGATCGCCCGCACCCGCGCCGGACCCACCTGCGCCGGCTCATTCCAGGCCAGCTCCCGCACCGAAGCATAACGATGCACGCGCAGCAGATCGCTGGTATTCGCCGCCGTAATCACGTGCGTCCCGCTATCTTCGAGGGCCCGCAGCGTGGGCAGATCAAAATGATCCATGTGCGCGTGCGAAAGGAGAATCAAATCGGGCCGCGGCAGCTCTTCGATCGGAATCGCCGGCGCCACCAGCCGCTTCAATCCCACCGTCATCACTCCCAGATTCACGCCAATCCGCGTCGACAGCACCGGATCGGTCAGGATCGTGAACCCGTCGATGCTCACCAGCACCGTGGTGTGTCCGATCCAGGTCGTGTGCAGCCCCGTCTGCGGCCACGCGCGCACCTGCGGTTTGCGCGGCGACGGTTCCACCGGACGTTTCCTGTCTTCGCTCATCCTGCGCCAGAACGCCGGCGCACCGCGATAGGCAAACGTCGCCAACCCCGCGATTCCGGCGGCGTTGGTCAAAACACTTCTTCTTCGAACCTCTCTCACTTTGAGTTGCTACTGATCTGACGCGATCGATATGATCCAGGATTCAATGTTATAAACGAGTTCAGTGGCTCCTGCGCCAGAAAAGCCCCGCTTCCGTGAGCGTAACACGCTGGTCTACCGTTTTGCTCACTGGCCCATCTGGATCTTTGTTTTCTTCATCGCTCCCGGGCCGCTCACCTTCGATCTGTTCAATCGCGGCTTCGATTCGCGCATGGCCGCGTGGCTCGGCGCGGTGCTTTTAGGCACCGGAATCGCCGGTCTCCGCGGCCGTCTCCCCGGCGTCGAGCCGCGCCCCTACATTCTTCGCTTCACCGAAGATAAACCGAACCCGCTCTATCGCCGCGTCTGCTACACCGTCGCCTGGAGCGATCTGGTCATCTTCGCCGTCCTCAATCTTTCCGGCCTGGCCTACGCCGTCGCCACCGGCGCCTGGCGGCTGCGCCAGATCTACGATTACGCCTATTTCCCGCTCGCCATCCTACTCTGGATCTGCGGCGCCGCCGGCATTCTTCCGCGCGTTCGACCCTCCACTAAAGGCGAAGGCACGGAGCGCCGCTATTTCTACGGCGCCGTGTGGGCCGTCTGCGCCGCCGAACCCATCCTCGGCCTGCTCTGGAAAACCTTGCCCCGATCGCATCAGACCGATCTCCTCGATCTCACCGTCTTCCTCGCCATCCTCGCCCTCGTCGGCTGGATCGCGCATCTGGGAAAGCTCCCGCGCACCCGCGAAATCGTCGACGGCGAGTGGGCGGTCTCCGATTGATCGCGGCCGCGGCTTTTCTCGCGCTCATTTTCGCCGCCGCTTTCATCTATCAACACCACGGCAAATCGCGCGACGCGCGCCGCTTCCCCGCTCCCGGCGAGCTCATCGATATCGGCGGCATCCGCCTGCACGCGCATCTCAGCGGAACCGATCATTCCACCCCGCCGGTGATTCTCGAAGCCGGCATCGGGGCGACCTCGCTGAGCTGGGCGCTGGTCGAAAACCAGATCGCGAAATTCGCGCCCGTCCTCAGCTACGATCGCGCCGGCCTCGGCTGGAGCGATCCTTCGCCGCAGCCTCGCGCCGTCCCCCGCGTAGTCCCGCAACTCGTCGACGAGCTGCGCGCGCTTCTGACCACCCGGCGCGTCCCCGCTCCGCGCATCATCGCCGCCCACTCCTTCGGCGGATTGATCGCGCTCGATTACGCCGCGCGCTTTCCCGCGGAAATCGCCGGTCTGGTGCTGATCGATCCGGTCGGCGCCACCGAATGGGCCGATCCTTCACCCTCTCACCGCGCCATGCTGCGCCGCGGAATTTTTCTCGCGCGCTGCGGCGAAGCGCTGGCGCGAATCGGCGTCGTCCGCTTCACCCTGAATCGTCTTTCCTCCGGCGCGCGCCGCCTGCCGAAACTGATGGCCCGCGCCACCAGCGGGCGCTCCGGCCGGGCCTTCACCGAACGAATGGTCGGCGAGATTCAAAAACTGCCGCGCGAGCTGTGGCCGCTGGTGCAGGCCCACTGGAGCGATCCCAAATGTTTCCGCGCCATGGCCCGTTATCTGCAATCGCTGCCCGCCGGCGCCGCGGCCGTTCTGCGCGAAACCACCTCCATCGGCGCGCCGCTGATCGTTTTATCCGCCGCCAACTCGAGCCCCGCCCAGCGCGCCGATCATCAGCGCCTCGCCCATCTCTCGCCGCGCGGCCACGTCGAAATCGTCGAAGGCGCAAATCACTGGATCCAGCTCGATCGTCCCGAAATCGTCGTTCGCGTCATCCGCGAGATCATTGGCGCGAGATAATTTTCAAATGACCGATCCCGCGCCCGTCCTCGATCTGATCGAAGCCTTTCGCCGCTCCAAAACCATGTTCGCCGCCGTCGCCCTCGGCATTTTCGACGGAGCGCGCCCCTCCGCCGCCGCGCTCGATCGTCTGCTCGAAGCCTGCACCGCCCTCGGGCTGCTGGAAAAACGCGGCGCCGAATTCGTCAACACCCCCGTCGCCGACGAGTATCTGCGCAGCTCCAGCCCGCGCTCGCTCGCCGGCTATATTCGCTACTCCAATTCCGCGCTGTATCCCTTATGGGCGCATCTCGAAGAAGCGGTCGTCGAAGGCGGCAATCGCTGGGAGCAAACCTTCGGCACGTCGGGCAGCCTGTTTTCGCATTTCTTCAAAACCGACCGCGCCCGGCGCGATTTCTTAAGCGGAATGCACGGCTTCGGCGTGCTCAGCTCGCCGGCGGTCGTCGGCGCCTTCGACCTGTCCCGTTTTCACCGCCTGGTCGATCTCGGCGGCGGCACGGGACATCTCGCCCTGGCCGCGAAAAACCGTTATCCGGACCTGAGCGTCACGCTTTTCGATCTGCCCGAAACCATCGAAGTCGCGCAAGAATACACGCTAGACCAGGTGCAACTGATCGCCGGCGATTTTTTCGTGGACCAGCTTCCGCCCGCCGATTTATACGCCGCCGGCCGCATTCTGCACGACTGGAGCGAAGAAAAAATCCGCCGTCTGCTGGCCCGCATCCATGCCGCGCTGGCCCCCGGCGGCGCGCTGTTGATCGCCGAACGCATTCTGCGCGAGGACCGCACCGGTCCGCTCGCAACCCACATGCAATCCCTCAACATGCTGGTCTGCACCGAAGGCAGGGAGCGCACCCTCGCCGAATATTCCGCGCTGCTTCGCGAGGCCGGATTCCAGAACATCGAAGGCCGACTCACCGGCGCGCCGCTCGACGCCATTCTGGCCTTCCAATAACACGGTCCCCAGGCCCCCGATCTCGGGCCCTTGCAATCAGATCCCAGTTCGTCCCAGCCACGCCTTTTCGCCAGTCGCCTATCCTTCGCTTGAGAACCGGGTTCTGAAGTTGTATTGCAGTGGTACTGAACTCGCGGCGGCCGTCAACGCCTCGCGGTGTCAGCTATACGCATGGCATCGACGCGAGATGGGAGGGGTTGCTGAAAAACCGGAAGACCAGATCCATCCTGGTGATCCCAGGTGGGGCAGGCTCCCAGCCTGCCTTTCGTCCGTTTTTTCAGCATCCCCTCCGGCGTCGAATCGATTCGGCAAACTTCCGGCGGTCGTACGCAAGGCGATCGTGCGGGAAATCAGAAAGAAGTGTTTCGAAAGCGGAGAAAATGGAGGCCCGCCATCCAGCGGAAACCGAGATCCTCGCGCTAGATAACTTCTCAATCCACCGGCGGCCGGAAGATCGGCAGCGATCGACACGCCTGGCGACAAGTCCAGAAGCCCCGGCCGCCCGCAACGCCTCACCCGTAGTGTCGATGATATGATCAACCATCATGCACCGCCTGTTTCTCGCCGCCCTCGCCGTCGCCGCGCTGGCGCAATCTCCGCCCGATCCGCAGGCCGCCGCCCGCTATGCCGCCGCGGACATTCGGGTCCAAGCCGTCGGCATTATTTATAACGCCGGCCTGGTCGATCTCGCCCACGCCTACAGCACCCAGACCGGCAAAAAAATCGAGATCCAGATGGGCATCATGGGCGCGGCGATGAACACCATCAAAACCGCCAATCCGCCCGCGGACGTGGTCATGCTCCCGCTCGATCAGATGGGCACTCTATCGCTTCAGGGCGGCATTCTCCCGGGAACGTTTTTCCCGCTGGGCCGTTCGGAAATGGGCCTGGCCGTTCGCGCCGGCGCGCCGCATCCCGACATTTCGACGGTCGAAAAACTGGCCGCCGTGCTGCGCGGCGCAAAACAGGTGATGCGCTCCAATCCCGCGCACGGCAGCATGGTGGCCAAAGTGATCGAGGATAAAGTCATCCAGCGCCCCGAATTCGCGGGCGTTCACAGCGTGATCAGCCTGCATGGCGAAGGCGGCCAGGCGCTGGCGCGCGGCGAAGGCGACATGGCGATTCAAGCCATCTGCGAAATTCTTCCGCACCAGGAAATCGAGCTGGTCGGCCCGCTGCCGGAGCAGCTCGGCGCGTGGATCGACATGGCCATCGCCGTGAACGCCCGTTCCGCGCATCCGGAAGCCGCGCGCGCCTTTATCCAATACCTGCTGCGCCCCCAATCGAAACCCATCTGGACCGCGAAAGGCCTGGAGCTTTTCAACTGATCATCCGGTTTGCACCTTCGGCGTACCGCCCTCGGCGAACTTCAGCTTGACCTGCTTCCCCACCGCGTCATGCAGCGCGCGCAGAATCTCGTTGTCCATTTCCGCCGCGCGCGAAAGCTCCGCCGGATAACGCACGATGTATTGCAGACCGCCGTCGACGAAGCGCAGCCGGGTTTCCGGCTCCGGGGGCTGGATGTGCATGTCCACGGATTGCTCCAGGCTGCGGAACTGCTGTTGCAGGTCGGTCCGATATTCGGCGAAGAACGCCTCTACCGCCGCGTTCAGCGTGTTCTCGACCAGCTGAAAATCGCTGTCCGAGGTCAACGTCAGCACCGCCGTGTGCCACACGTAATCGATTCCCGGCATCTGCTTGTAGAACGCCGACGGCTGGAAAATCACCGAATTGGAAAACACCACCACCCGTCCGGTGGCGTGCAGATCCGGGCCCGCGCCGGCCAGCTCCGATAAATAAATCCGCACCAGGCCGATCTCGATCACTTCGCCGGTCACGCCCGAGATCGTCACCCGGTCGCCCACCCGAATCCCGTAGCGTCCGATCAGGAAAAAGTACGCGACCACGGAAAGAATCGGGCTTTGCAGCGCCACCGCGACGCCCGCCGTCACGAACCCGGCATAGGTCGCCAGCGATCCCAGCTCGCTCACGAACCAGAACACAATCGCCAGCACCACCGCGGCCGCGATCACCACCCGCCGCAGCAGCAGAAATTGCCGCCGCCGCCGCGCATCGCGAACGTAGCGGAAGGTCGCGCGGCGCCACAATTCCCCGACGAACAGCACCAGGAAAATCACGATCGCCAGCGTCACCGCCTGGATCAGCAAATAACGCGCGGCGCGCGAGGAGGCCTGGTCGAGCGTGGCGATCGATTCCTGCAGGTAGCTTTGGGCCGTGCCCACCGCGATGCCTTCTTCGCGCAGCGGCACGATCGCCGTCGAAAGCTGTTTGAAGCGCGCCGCCAGACCGCTCAACTGCTGCTGCGCCGCGGCCAGCTGCGCCGGGTCCTGGGCGTTCAGCTTGTTGGTGATCTGGTCGCTGCTCTGGATCGATTCGCGCGCCTGCGCCGCCAGCGGAGCTTTCAATTTCTCGATGTTCGTCGCCAGCGCCTGCGTGCTGTTCAGCAGATCGCCCAGATGGGCGCGGTTGCTGTGATTATTGAACAGCTCGCTCGCCAGCGACATCACTCCCGCCGATTCGGGAGAAAAGGCCTCCGCCGAGGCCTCGTTTTTTGGGTTCGCCGCGGCCGGCGCCGCTTTGCCCTGCACTTCCGGAATACTGCGCTCCAGCTCGTCGATCTGCGCCAGAAGCGTTCCTCCGTCGGAACCCATCGCGCCGGTGAAATTCACCAGGTTTTGGACGGTCGTTTGAATTTCCCGGGCCAGTTCCAGCGCGGCGTTCAGCTCATTTCTTTGCGCCTCAAGAACGGTCCGTTGCTTGCCGAAGGATTTGGGAATTTCCGCATTGATCTTGGCGATTTGCGCCTGGACGCCGGCCACGCGATCCGCCGCGCCGGCCGAGGCCTGCTGCAAACTCCCGGAAGCCGCCGCGCTGGGCGATCGCTTGCCCTCCCCCAGCAGCCCCGCTTCGGCGCGCGCGAAGGTAAACGCCAGTTGCAGCGCCTGGAGCGACGTCGCATGCAGATTGTCGCTGATCAGAACGTCGATGGTGGGCGGCGAAACCGAACTGAGGTCGCGATACCAGGCGATCGCCTGCTCCAGATGGGCGATGACGGTTTGCGGGGTCAGGGTCGCCGGCGGCGAAGCGGAGAAGGCCGTCGCCCACAATGCCAACCACAACCCGGCGCCCCGTCCGAACCTCACGTTACCAGAATAGCCCGGCAACGGAACTTGCCACCGACGGAAAGCGTAACAATGTTGGAAGAGAGGTTTTTTTATGTTCTGCACGCGATGCGGCGTTTCTCTTGATGACAAGGCGAAATTCTGTTCGCAATGCGGCGCGCCGTCGGCGGCGAATGCCTATTCGGCGCCGGCGCCATATCCGAAGCTCAGCCGGCCGCGCGAGGATCGCAAAATCGCCGGCGTCTGCGCGGGATTGGCTCGCTACATGGGGGTGGACGTAACGCTGGTGCGGCTGATCGCGCTGATCATGATTTTCTGGCCGATCGGCATCGGCCTGATCGGTTACATTGTCGCCTGGATCGTGATGCCCAACGATCCGCTGCGTCTGCCGGAGCCCGCCCCGCTGCATTCACAGCCGGCCGGCGGCCACGTGTAGTAAGCCGCGCGCCCCTAGCGTAAGCCGTCAGGCTTGCGCTGTTGGTAGCCCGCTTTGGAGACGCGCACAACGCAAGCCTGACGGCTTACGCCACTTGACGCGGCGCCGGTCAGACCAGCGCGGCCGCGACGGCCGCGGTTACCGGCTGCGGCGGCGGATCGAATTTTACGCTGACCAGTTTGGACACGCCCGGCTCCTGCATGGTGACGCCGTAGAGGGCCGCGGCGGCTTCCATGGTTCGCTTGGCATGGGTGATCACGATGAACTGGGTCTCCTCCGACATTTCCCGGATCAGCCGGGTGAGGCGCTGAATGTTCGGCTCGTCGAGCGGCGCGTCCACTTCATCGAGAATGCAGAAGGGGCTCGGCGTGTAGCGGAAAATCGCCATCAGCAGCGCCATCGCCGTCAGCGATTTTTCGCCGCCCGACAAAAGCAGAACATTTTGCAGCCGCTTGCCCGGCGGAGAGGCGACAATGTCGATGCCGCTTTCGGCGAGATTCGATTCGTCGGTCAGCCGCATTTCGCCGGAGCCGCCGCCGAACAGCGTCTGGAACATTTTGCGGAAATGATCGTTGATGCCGTCGAAGGCTTCTTTAAACCGGCGGCGCGATTCCTGGTCGAGTTCCTGAATCGCTTTTTCGGTGTCGCGAATGGAGTCGAGCAGATCCTGGCGCTGCGTGTTTAAAAATTCGTAGCGCTGCTGCGCTTCCTGGAATTCTTCGAGCGCCTGCGCATTCACCGGGCCCAGCGCTTCGATTTTCGCGCGCACCTCCTGATACCGCTGCTCCGCTTCGGCGACCGCGGATTCGTCGAGCGATTCTTCGCCGCCGGCCACTTCGCCCGCGGCGAGATTCAATTCCTTACGGCTGGTTTCGTCCAGATATTTTAATTCGGCTTGCTTCTTGACCAGCTCCAGCTCGATTTCGCTGCGTTTTTCGTGCGCGGCCTGCAAGTCGATGCGCAGCGCTTTCAGCGAATCGTCGAGCGCGGCGAGCGCGGCGCGGCGCCCGGTTTCTTCGGCCGCCAGACGCTCCACGGCTGCCCCGGCTTCGGCGGATAGCCCGGCCAACTCGCCGGCGCGTTTATCGAGCTCGATATTGTCGGAAAGAAGGCGCGCGCGATCGACGCCCATGCGCTCCATTTCGCGGGCCAGTTCTTCGCGGCGCGCGGTTAATTGACGAAGCTGCGATTCCAGCCGCGCGACGGAGCTTTTTTCCGAGCGCGCGCGCTCTTCCAATGCAGCCAGCTCCGCGCGAATCGCGGAATGCTCTTCGAGAACGCGATGAGCGTGGGTTTGCAGCTGCTCGAATTCGCCGCGCGCGATTTCGAGCGATTTTTCCTGATCGAAACGCGCCTGCTCTTTTTCGGCGACCAGCGCCTGGTTCTGTTCGCGCTGCGCGCGGCTGCGCTGATCCTCGCGCGCCAGGCGCTCCAGCTCCAGCCGCGCGACCGAAAGCCGCGAGCCGGCGCGCGCGGTTTCTTCGGCCAGCTTGCGCTGCTCATGATCGAGCGCCAGCGCGTCCTTTTCCTGCGCCTGCTGTTCCGAGCGGAGCGATTCCAGATTTTCAACGAGCCCGGCGGCGGCCCGCTCCAGCGCTTCAAGCTCCGAAGCGGCTTCATCGGCTTCGCGCTGCCGCGCTTCCACCTGGGAACTTAATTCGCGCAGCTCGCGCTTGAGCGCCAGCGGTCCGCCGACCGATTTTCTGCCGCCGCTGACCGCGTGGCCGTGATAGCTGACGCCGTCCTGCAATAGAAAATAGCAATCCGGATTGGCGGTCGAAAGCGCCTGCGCCGCGCCGCGGTCGGAAACCAGAAAACAGCGCGCCAGGCGCGGCAGCAAACCCTGCGGAGCCTGCGCGAACCCGTTGGTCAGGCGCAGCGTGTCGCGCAAGCGGCCGACGATTCCGGGATGCGCGGAAAGATCCGGCGCCAGCGGAGACGCGGCGCTCGCTTCGGGATGGACCAGGAACGTGGCGCGGCCGTCGGATTGGGCGCGCATCAATTCCACGCCGCGGTCGGCTTCATTCCAGCCGTGCACGACGACATATTCGAGCTCTTCGTGCAAAAATTCCTCGCACGCTTTTTCCCACGCCGGATCGGCGACCTCGACGAAATCCGCCAGCACGCCGGAGGGTTTGAAGCCTTCGATCTGGCCATGTTCCAGGCCCAGAAAAAGACGCTTCACCGATTCGGTGGTGTAGGCGCGGTGCGAAAGAATTTCTTCGAGCGAATCCTTGCGCGCTTTCTGGCGCGAGAGCGCGGCGCGGGTTTGTTCCAGGCGCTGGCGGACGGCGACGGCGCGCGTCTGGCGATCCTTGATTTCTTCTTCGAGGCGGCGGCGCTGGTCGGCCAGCGATTCGAGCGCAAGCTGGCGGCGGCTGAGTTTTTCCGACAATTCCGCTTTGACGTGGTCGAGGCGCGCCAAGTCGCCAGCGGCGCTCTCTTCTTCCTTGCGGGCGCGGGTGGAATCGCGCTCGATGGCGGCGAGATATTCGTCGATCTGGGCAAGCTGGTTGCGCAGCGTGGAAGCTTCGCCGAGCAGGCGCAGCACCTGCTGGCGGGATTGTTCGATGGCGCGCTCGCGTCCGCGCAGGCCGTCCTGCAAGGAGTCGCGTTCGCGCGTTTTTTCGTCAAGCCGGGTACGCAGCGCGGCGCTTTCGCTGTCGATCGACGCCACGGCTTCGGTGTGGACGGCCAGTTCCGCCGCTTCGCGCTCATGCCGTGATTCGAGCTGCTGGGTTTCGCTTTCCCCGGCGGCGAGGCGATCGTCGATGGCGCCGATCTGGCGGGCCTGCAATTCCAGCCGCCCGCGGGTGCGCTCGGATTCGAGATTCAATTCGGCGACGCGGGAGCGCGCGGCGGTCAGCTCGGCTTCAGTGCGGTAACAGGCTTCCTGCGATTGGGTGTGCTCCTGCTCCTGCTGGTGGACGTGCGCGGAAAGATTCTGATGCGCGGCCTGCGCCTGGCCCAAATCGAGGGCCAGCCTGGCGGCTTCGCGCTCCAGCATCTGGAACCGGCCGGAAACGGCGCGCTTCAAATGGGCCAGCATTTCGCCGCGCAGTTCTTCATAGCGCCGCGCTTTCGAGGCCTGGCGCTTCAGCGAATTCACCTGGCGTCCGACCTCTTCGAGAATGTCGAAGACGCGGGAAAGATTCTGGCGCGCGCTTTCAAGTTTGGCCTCGGCCAGGCGCTTGCGCGTTTTGTATTTGCCGATTCCGGCGGCTTCTTCGATGATGGCGCGGCGATCGGCCGGCTTGTTCGAAAGAATCTGGCCGATGCGGCCCTGCTCGATGATGGCGTAACTTTCCGGACCGAGACCGGTGCCGCTGAACAGATCCTGAATATCGCGCAGGCGCGCGTGGTGGCCGTCGATCAGGTATTCGCTTTCGCCGGAGCGATAGAGACGGCGGGTGATGGTGACATCTTCGCGCTGGGGGTGCCCGTTGCCGTTGCCATTTCCGTGGCCATTTCCATTGATGGGGGTGTGCGCGGCCGGGTCCGCCATGGTGAGCGTAACCTGAGCCATTCCTAAGGGTTTCCTCTCACGGGTACCGGCGAAAATCACGTCCTCCATGCGTGCGCCGCGGAGGTTCTTCACGCTTTGTTCGCCCAGGACCCAACTGATCGCGTCGCTAAGGTTGGATTTGCCGCATCCGTTGGGTCCGACGATGGCCGCGATGCCGGAGCCGTAGAAACGCATTTCGGTGCGCTCGTAAAACGATTTAAAACCCTGGATATCGACCCGTTTGAGCTTTAACAAAGTACAGCCCTCCCAATAAAAGACGTAGCGCCGGGGGAGTGTAACCATCCTAAAACGATCGCCTGAAAAAGTAAAGTACATACACAGAATATTGTGGTCAATCTGGAATCGACACAATATGTCGTAGGCGAGAGGAGTCCGGTGGTTATGGTACTCCTCCAGCATCATGATAAGTCCAATTAAACCAACGACCTAGATCTTCCGGGGCAGTACGAAACGGGCTTTTTTTGGGTTTGCTTTTGTGGTAGTCTGTCATCGGAGAAACGTTAGAAAGAAACACTTAATCGGCGTGCAGCGAAAACCTTAATTTGCGGAGAAAGTCGGGGGAGAAATGAAGTCGGCAATTTGCATTTTGGTCGGAGTATTGACGGCCACCATCGCGTCGGCAGACGCGGTGACCTTGTCGAGCGGTGCGGGCGCGTATGCGTTCTCTTCGGTTTTTAACGGCACTACACAATCGAGTCCGGCGGCATATACGAGTACAACGCAGCTGCTGTCGGGAGACCCGTTCTGGGATAACTATTCGACGGATACGGCCGCGGAGACGGGCCTGTGTACGTCGAACTGTAGCAGCCATGATATGAATATCGGTTACATGCTGAGCGGCACGGGTGGATTTGCGGGGGACAATGTGTTCGGAGGGATGGACTCGGTCGCGACAGCCTACCTGAACGCCAACGGGTCTGACCCGTCGTCGTTCACGTTCAGCGACAATCCCGCCCAAACTTATGACGTGACGTTGCTCGGAGCGTTCAGCGGCAACAGCAATTCACTGGCGTGGGGCACGCAGTTCGGGATTTACTACGTCGTCGGCGGCGTGATGATGTATGAGGAACTTTACGGTCCGGGGGCAAATTCGTACAGCGACACGGTACCGATCGATATCGCCAGCATCCAGGACAGCGGAGCATCGGTGATCGGATTTTACGCGACCGTGTGCAACTATGACGCGACCGCAACGGTAGGGACGACGCCCGAGGGGACTACCACCCCCGCGCAGTGCGGCGCAACAACCTACTACAGCAATTCACTGCTGAATACGGGCTTCATCGTCAATAACGAATCGTCCTATTACGACGGCGGGGCGTACAACCATTTTTCGTTGTTTGGATTAACTTCCAGCCCGAACAATGACTTCGTGGTCGCCTTTAAGGATGGCCCGCTGACCACCGAAGGCCTGGGCGATTTCAACGACGTCGTGGTCGAATTTGCCGATCCCTCTTTCCAGACGCCGGAGCCGGCTTCGCTGGGGATTGCGGGCCTGGGACTGGTCCTACTGGGAATCAAGCGGCGTCGTTTGCACCGGTCATAATTCCGGCAAGACAGAAATCGGCCACCGGGATTAAACCGGTGGCCGAAACTGTTTTCCGGGTTGATTTAAGCCGTTGCGGCGCCGCCGGAGAGCTTTCTCGCCACAGCCAGGGCCGATTCGTAATTGGGGTGGTCGGCCACTTCCTTAACGTACTCGACGTGACGGATGTTATTTTCCTGGTCGAGCACGAAAATGGCGCGGCTGAGGATGCGCAGTTCCTTGATGAGGGTGCCGTAGTGCTCGCCGAAGGAGCCGCTGCGGTGGTCGGAGAGCATTTTGACGTGATCGACGCCGAAGGCGCCGCACCAGCGTTTTTGCGCAAAGGGCAGATCCATGCTGACGGTATAAATGCTGACGCCGGGGAGTTTTCCGGCTTCCTCATTGAAGCGCTTGGTCTGGGCGTCGCAAACCGGGGTATCGAGCGAGGGTACGACGCTGAAAATGCGCACGCCGTGGCCGGTCGCTTCGAGGTTGACGGGTTTCAACGAATCATCGACGGTTTGAAAATCGGGCGCGTGGTCGCCGGATTTCAGCTCCGGGCCAATCGCCGTGAGGGGGTTTCCCCTGAGAGTGGTTGCTCCTGGTCTTTCCATATAAGGTCCATTGTATCGATGATCGGCGCGGCGAAGAGAAGATGGGGTAGTGCCTTCTGCGTTGATCCTGAAGCGTGGAGAGCCCCCGCCATGACTGGCGGGGCTGTAGTACCCGTTATGGCCCCGCCAGTCATGGCGGGGGGGCGCAGCCCGAATCAACGCGCTCAAAGCTGGGATTCGAGCGTGGCGGATTGGGTGACGGGAAGGCGGCAGGCGTAGTTTTCGCAGACGTAGGCAGTCGGCTGGCCATCGAGCGGGGGCATCGGCTGGGGGGCTTCGCGGGAGAGAAGAATCACGGCCGAGGGAAGGAAATGACGGCGGAGGGCGCGAAGCATTTCCGGATCGGGCGCGGTGAGGACAATTTCCCTGGGACGGTCGAGAGCGAAGGCCAGGGCCACCAGCATCTGCGGAACGCCGGCGCCGGCGGAGTTGAGGCGCGAGGCGAAGGCTTCGAGAGTACGGCCGGCGGCGCGGCGGAAATCGTCGCGTCCGGTGATGCGCGCCAGGCGCAGCAAAACCAGCGCGAGGATCGAATTGCCGGAGGGTTCGGCTCCGTCGTAATCGTCCTTGAGGCGGAGAATCAGGACGCCGGAGGCGGGCGTGCTGAAAAAAGCGCCGTTTTCGCGATCCTCGAAAAGCTCGATGGCGCGTTCGGCCAGGAGCACGGCGAAATGAAGATCGGCGGCGTCAAAGGAAGTTTCGTACAGATCGAGCAGGGCGTTCGAGAGGAACGCGTAATCGTCGAGGAAGCCGTCGATGGCGGATTCGCCGTCGCGGAAGCGGCGCAGCAGCGTGGAGCGCGAGGGGTCCCACAGATTCTGGCGGAGGAACGCGGCGGCCGATTGGGCGGCGTCGAGATAGCGCGGCTCCTCGAGGATCTGCGCGCCTTTGGCGAAGGCCGAAATCATCAGCGCGTTCCAGGCGGTGAGGATCTTATCGTCGAGGTGGGGGCGCGGACGGGCGCCGCGCACATCAAACAATTTGGCTGACGATTGTTGCAGGCGTTCCCGAACCTGGTCCGGCGCCAGAGCAAAGCGCTGCGCGGTTTCTTCGATCGAATGAGCTTCGAAAAGAATGTTGCGGCCGGGAAATTCACCGTGCGGATCCTCTTCAACGTTGCCGTTCTCTTCGACGCCGAAGCGGAAGCAGAACATTTCGGAATCCGGCCCGGCGAGCGCGGCGTCGATTTCGGCGCGAGTCCAGACGTAGAACGCGCCTTCGCGCTGTTCGTGAGGATGGGCGGCGTCCGCGGCGCTATCGGCGTCTTCGGCGGAAAAAAACGCGCCGGCGGGATGGGCCAGGTCGCGCTGGACGTAGGAAAAAATATCGCGCGCGACCGCAGCGTAGCGGCCCTCGCGGGTGATCTGGAACGCTTCGAGACAGGAAATCGCGAGCTGGGCCTGATCGTACAGCATTTTTTCGAAATGCGGAACGAACCAGCGATCGTCGACGGAGTAGCGATGAAAACCGCCGCCCAAATGATCGTGCATGCCTCCTTTGGCCATCTCGCGCAGGGTGGCGAGCACCATGTCGAGAGCTTCCTGACTGCCGGCGGCGGCGTGATAACGAAGAAGAAAATTGTGGACGCTGGGGCGCGGGAATTTGGGCGCGCCGCCAAATCCGCCATGGCGCGGATCGAACATGCGGCGGAAAGCGTAGTAACCGGCTTCGAGCGCGTCGGGGCCTGGCTGCGGGCCGGCATCGGATTGAGTGGCGTATTGCGTGAGGCGGGAAAGAATCTGCGCGCCGGATTGCTCCATGCCGCGCGGATCCTGATGCCAGGCGGCGGCGAGATTTTCTAAAATGGCGCGGAATCCGGGGCGGCCGTAACGGTTATCGGGCGGGAAATAGGTTCCTCCGAAAAAAGGTTTACGCCGCGGCGTCAAGAATACGGACATGGGCCAGCCGCCGCTGCCGGTGGAGGCTTGCACGAAGAGCATGTACACGCGATCGACGTCGGGACGCTCTTCGCGATCGACTTTCACCGGCACGAAACTCGCGTTGAGCACTTCCGCGATGGAGGGATTTTCGAAGGATTCGCGCTCCATCACGTGGCACCAGTGACAGGTGGAATAGCCGATGGAAAGAAAGATCGGCTTGTTTTCGCGCTCGGCTTTGGCGAAGGCTTCCTCGCCCCAGGGATACCAGTCGACCGGATTTTCGGCGTGCTGCAACAGGTAGGGACTCTTTTCGCGGGCGAGGCGGTTGGGCATGAAGGCAGACCTATTGTATCGCGCGCTATAGTCGGGGGATGCGCGCGGCGTATGTGTTTTGCGGCATGGCGGCGCTGGTGATGGCGACGCGGCTGATGCATTCGCACGCGCTGTGGGCCGACGATAATTTACCGCTGGCGGCGGCGATGCAAGTGGCCCGCGGCAAGACGCTGTATCGCGATGTGTGGTTCGATAAACCTCCGCTGGCGGCGTGGATCGATCTGTTGTGGGGCGCACGCGCGGGGGTGTGGCTGCGCCTGGCGGGCGCGGTCTACGTGATGGCGGCCGCGGCGATGGCTTATTTGGCGGCCGCGGCCCGATGGTCGCGGCGGGAGGGTTTGCTGGCTGCGATTTTCGCGGCGTTTTTCCTGACCTTCGGGCTGGGCAGCGCGGTGATTCCGCTGGCGTCGGACATGCTGCTCATTCTTCCGCACCTGGCGGCGATTTATTTTGCATGGCGCGGGCGGGCGTGGTGGAGCGGGATCGCGTGCGGCGTGGGATTGCTGTGCAGCTCCAAGGCGGTGTTCGTTGTGGCGGCGTGTTTGTTGTGGCAATGGCGCGCCGCGCCGCTTTTATTGGCCGGATTCGCGGCGCCGAACCTGCTGGTGTTGGCGTGGATGGGATGGCATGGGTCGGCTGGCGATTATTATCGCGAGGCCTGGGAGTGGGGATCGATTTATGCGGCCAATACATTTATCGCGCATCCTGTTTTAGAGGGATTCAAGCGCACGGCGGATTTTTTAGGGTTCGATGCGGCGCTGGCGGTTGGGGCGATTGTGGCGCTGTGGCGAAAAATGGAATGGCGGATGGCGGCGTGGATCGCGTTGGCTTTCGCGGGGGTGCTTTTGGGGCTGCGATTTTTTCCGCGCTACTATTTTTTACTGCTGCCGCCGTTGATTATTTTGGCGGCGCGAGGGTGGTCGACGGCGGAGCGCGCGTGGATCCTGATGATCGCGCTGCTGGCGATTCCGGCGGTGCGGTTCGCGCCTTCCTATTTTGCGTTGAGTACGTCACGCGATCTGGCGATCGACCGCGACAGCCGCTCGGCGGGGCTGCGATTACGCGAGCTGGCGCGTCCGGGCGAAACGCTGTTTGTCTGGGGATTCCGGCCGGACATATTTATATATTCGGGACTGCCGGCGGGGACGCGATTTTTAGAGAGCCAGGCGATTTCGGGCGTGTTGGCGGACCGGCATTTGTTTTCGGACGAAGAGATCGCGCCCGATTTTACGGCGCCGAATCGCGAGGAGTTGGCGCGATCGCGGCCGGCCTGGGTGGTGGACGGGCTGGGCGTTTTGAATCCGCGGCTGGCGCTGACGCGGACGCCGTATCTGGAAACGTGGTTCGCGCAGTATAAAGAGGCCGCCCGGACAGAGTTTTCGATCCTGTATCGCTTGCGCTAAACTCACGGGGTGGATCGGAAAAGAAGACCGGAGTCAGGAGTCAGGAGCCAGAATGCGGCGGCTCTGCTACTGGTCTGCTGTTTCCTTTTTTCCTGTTCCCGGACGCCGCAGCGATCGTTGACGGTTGCGGTGAACGCGGGCGTGGAGGGAACGGCGCTCAAGGCGGCGGCGCAGGAATGGGGCGCGGCGCATGGCGTGCACATCGAAGTGGTGGAGCTGCCGTACGCCAATCTGTTCGAGAAAGAACAGCTCGATTTGAGCAGCCAGACGGGCGCTTATGACGTGATCATGCTCGACGATCCGTGGTTTCCGAGCATGGCGGGGGATCTGGCCAAGCTGCCGCGCCCGCCGGATTCCGATTTTGTCACGTCGTGTTTGAATGTCTGCCGGAATCCGTATCAGTCGGGCGAGTATTTTGCGCTGCCGTACGTGGGAAACGCGCAGCTTTTTTTCTATCGCAAGGATTTGTTCGAGAAATATAAGCTGGGTCCGCCGCAAACCTGGGACGAGGTTCTGGCGGCGGCGAAAAAAATCGGCGCGGGCGAAAAAATGTACGGCTATGTGATGAGGGCGGCGCCGGGAAACGCGGTGGTGGCCGATTTTATGCCGCTGCTGTGGGCCTTCGGCGGCGACGTGATCGACGCCACCGGAAAAGTGGTGTGCAATTCGCCGGCGGCGGTGGCGGCGCTGCGGTTCATGCTGGAGTTGGGAAAATATTCGCCGCCGGGATACGCGGGATTCAACGCCGACGAGGTATCCGCTCACCTGCTCGAAGGCGATGCGGCGATGAGCATCAACTGGCCGGCGTGGATTGCGGCGATGGACGATCCGGCGAAATCGAAAGTGGTGGGAAAGATCGAATTTTCGCCGATGCCGTCGGAACGCAAGCCGGGGGTGGGCGAATTGGGCGCGTGGCTGGTAGCGGTGCCGAAAGGATCGAAGCATGGCTCCGACGCGTTCGACTTTATCTACTGGGCGACGGAGCCGGCGCAGATGAAAGAAGCGGCGCTGCGCGGGAATCCGCCGACGCGGCGCAGCGTTTTTGAAGCGCCGGATTTGATCGCGAAATTTCGCGCGTTCCCGGCGCAGCTGGCGTCGCTTGAAGCGGCGCGGCCGCGGCCCCGAACGGCGCAGTGGAACGAGATCGAGAACAGTTTCGGCATTTATTTATCGAAGGCCAACGCGGGGGCCATGGATCCGCTTCAGGCGATGCTGGCGGCGGCGGAAGCGATCGGCACAATTCTGGAGCGCCATTGAGCGTTATCGCGGCGCCAGCGCGCGGGCGGCGCGTCCCGGAGGGGTTCTGGTGGGTTTTTCCGTCGATCCTGGTGCTGCTGGCGTTGTCCATTTATCCGTTGCTGTATGCGGTGAAGCTGAGCCTGGCGGATCGCCGGAATTTCACGCGATTGCTGAGCGACCGGCTTTTTTTCACCGCCGGCGTTCAAACAATTGTGCTGACCCTTGCCGCGCTGGCCATCGAGTTCGCGCTGGGACTGGCTTTGGCGGTGCTGATCGATTCTCTGGCGCGCGGGCGGACGTTTTTTCGTACGGCGCTGCTGGTGCCGATGCTGCTGCCGCCCGTGGTGGCGGCGGTAGCGTGGAGGTTGATCTATAATCCGCAGTTCGGCGTGTTGAACGGAAGCTTGCGGCGGCTGGGTTTCGACACGTCGCATCTCACGTGGACCAGCGGCGAAGGGTCGGCGCTCGCTTCGGTGATTCTGGTGGACGTGTGGGAGTGGACGCCATTTTTATTTCTGCTGCTGTCGGCGGGGTTGCAGGCGATTCCGACGGAACCTCTGGAAGCGGCTCGCGTGGATGGCGCGGGGGCGTGGCGGATTTTCTGCGACGTGACGCTGCCGCTGCTGAAACCGACCATCGTGCTGGCGCTGCTGCTGCGGGGGATGGACCTGGTGCGGATTTTCGACCAGATTTTTATTTTGACGCAGGGGGGTCCGGGGACGGCGACGGAGACGGTGAGTTTGTACATCTACCGCACCGCGTTTCGCTTTTCGAATTTCGGATACGCGGCGGCGATGTCGTTTGTGCTGCTGGCGGCGACGCTTCTGTTTTCGCGCGGGTTGCTGAAAGCGATGAGGGCGCGATGAAGATTTTTCGGTATGGCGCGGCGGTGATCGCGGTGGTGATTGCGCTGGCGCCGGTGTATTGGCTGGTCACCATTTCGCTGAAGCGCGAAGTGGATCAGTTCGCGTATCCGCCGCAGTGGATCGGGTTCACGACGACGTTGGCGCATTACCGGGAGGCGTTCGCGGGCGGATCGTTTGCGGCATATTTCGAGAATTCGGTTTTCCTGGCGGCGATTTCGACCGTCGCGGCGCTGCTGGCCGGCGTGCCGGCGGCGTATGGGCTGGCTCGCTTTGAATGGCCGCGGAAATGGGACGAGCGCATCGGGGACTGGATTCTTTCGACGCGCATGCTGCCGCCGATTGTGACCATTGTGCCGTTGTTTCTGATGCTGCGCGAAGCCCGGCTGCTGAATTCGCTCAGCGGGCTGGCGATCGTTTATACCGGATTCAATCTGCCGTTCGTGGTGTGGATGATGCGCGGATTTTTCGAGGAAGTGCCGCGGGAGATTGAAGAAGCGGCGATGCTCGACGGAGAATCGCGGATGGGCGCGCTGCTGCGGATCGTGCTGCCGCTGGTGAAACCGGGGCTGGCGGCGACGGCGGTGTTTTGCCTGGTGGTCGCGTGGAATGAATTTTTATTCGCGCTGATTCTGACCGAAACGGACGCGGCGATGACGCTGCCGGTGGGCATCGCGTCGCACGTGACGCAGTATGAGATCCAATGGGGGGTGATGAGCGCTGCGGGGGTGGTGGCGATGATCCCGGTGCTGATTTTCGCCGCGGCGGCGCAGAAGTATCTGGTGCGGGGATTGTCGCTGGGGGCGGTGAAGGGGTGAGGAAAAGGAGTCAGGAGCCAGAATAAAAGGCCTCAAATGCTCGAACTTTCCGGCGTCACCAAAAAGTTCGGCTCGCGCGCGGCGGTGAGCGGCGTGTCGCTGGCGATCGGCGACGGCGAGTTTGTGGTGCTGCTGGGGCCGTCGGGATGCGGAAAAACGACGCTGATGCGGATGATCGCAGGGCTGGAATCGCCCGATGAAGGATCGATCCGGCTGGGCGGCGAGGAAATCACCGGGCGCGATCCGCGGGACCGCGATATCGCCATGGTGTTTCAAAGCTACGCGCTCTATCCGCACATGACCATCGCGCAGAATATCGGGTATCCGCTGCGGGTGCGCAAACGGGCGCAGCGCGAGATCGAGGCGGAGGTGAAACACGTCGCGGCGCGGCTGGGGTTGACGCCGCTGCTGGGAAATTTTCCGCGGCAGCTTTCCGGAGGCGAGCGGCAGCGGGTGGCGCTGGCTCGGGCGATTATCCGCCGGCCGAAGGCGTTTCTGATGGATGAGCCGCTGTCGAATCTGGATGCCCGGCTGCGCGTGGAGATGCGCGCGGAGCTGAAACATTTGCAGCACGAATTGCGCATCGTGACCATTTACGTCACGCACGATCAGGCCGAGGCGATGACGCTGGCGCATCGCATTGCGGTGATGCGCGAGGGAAAAATCCAGCAGTACGATACGCCGGCGAACGTGTATCACAAGCCGGTGAATACGTTCGTGGCGCAGTTTGTGGGCAGTCCGTCGATGAACCTGATCGCGAAAGGAGGCGAGACGCTGGGGGTGCGTCCGGAAGACGTGGAGCTGTCGCCCGCCGCGCGGCCGGATTTTTCGCCGGCGCGGGTGTACGTCAGCGAAGAGATGGGCAATGAGACGATCGTGGTGATTTCGGATGGCGCGACGCAGATCACGGCGCGGGCGCCCGCGGGGATCAGGCTCGACTTCGACGCGGAGGTGTGGTACCGCTTCCGGACCGGGAAAATTCACCGCTTCGACGCGTCGGGCAAGCGGCTGGACGATTGATCGAGTGTGGGGCAGGCTCTCGGGTAGTGCCTGAAATCTGCGTTGATCCTGAAACATGGAGAGCCCCCGCCATGACTGGCGGGGCTGTAGTACCCGTTATAGCCGCGTCAGTCATGGCGGGGGGCGCATCCCGAGTCAACGCAGATTTCAGGCACTACCGGCTCTCGGGCTGAAAGCCTGCCCACAAGTTACAATCAATAATTGACCTGTCTCGAACACGCGCGCTGCTGGTTTGTCCGCTCCGGCATTCAGGATGCGGCCGGCGGCGTGGCGCGCTATTACCGCTCCGCCGAAAATCGCAACGCGCCGGTTTCCAACGAAATTACCGGCTACGCCGCCAGCGCGCTGGTCTATTTCGGCGACCTCGACGGCGCCCGGCGCGCGGCGTGCTACCTGCGCGACCGGGCCTGGAACGCCGAATCGCAGACGTTTCCGTTCGAGCCGGATTCGCCGCTGGCCTATTTTTTCGATGCCGGGATCATCGCGCGCGGCCTGCTGTCGGTGGCGCGCGCCACCGGCGACGATTCTTTCCGCGATGCGGCCCGCGACGCCGCGCTGTCGCTCGCGTTCGATTTTCTGGGCGATAACGTGTTTCACCCGATCATTTCGCTGCCTGAAAAACAGCCCCTTGGATATGAGCCGCGCTGGTCGCGCTCGCCGGGATGCTATCAATTGAAGGCGGCGCTCGCCTGGCGCGAGATCGGCGACGCGGACGCGAATCGTTTATTCGAATCGGCGCTCGGGCGAGCGCTCGCCACGCACCAAAATTTTCTCGTCGAGCCGGATCGGGAAAAATTAATGGACCGGCTGCACGCCTACTGTTATTTTCTGGAAGGATTGCTCGGCGCCGCCGATCGCCACGAGGCGCGCCCGGCGCTTCAGCAGGGCATCGATCGCGTGGCCGCGCTGCTGCGCGAAATTTCGCCGGAATTCGAGCGCAGCGACGTGTGCGCGCAGCTTCTTCGCGTGCGCCTGATCGCGCATCACCAGCAGGGCATGGCGCTCGATGAAGCCGCGGCGCGTGAAGAAGCGCAACGCACCGCGTCTTATCAGAGCCACGAGGGCGACCCGCGCCTGCGCGGCGGCTGCTGGTTCGGAAA
>Ga0335074_10002806_pt1 | contig 23747 bp, 20 predicted proteins | sample Lox_Sample_23_FD_206715 | JGI IMG/M metagenome (GOLD analysis project Ga0335074, IMG submission 206715) | Soil microbial communities from Loxahatchee National Wildlife Refuge, Florida, United States - Lox_Sample_2.3 | ecosystem: Environmental > Terrestrial > Soil > Wetlands | place: USA...
GCACATCACCGCAAGCCACCTGTCACACACCAAACACAGCGTGTCGCAAAATACCCCGGCATGGCACAGATCGCCCTCGCGGCCCCGCTCCCGGCACCCGACTCCCACGGGATCACCGATTACTTACGTCGTTTCTATGCCCTCGGTATCGGGCTGGCGTTCACAGGAGGAGGAATAATGACGCAGGTAACATCAGTTGTAGAAGTTTCTATGCCCTCGGTATCGGGCTGGCGTTCACAGCGGCCAAGGGCACGACCGACGACATCACCGGCTCAGTCGTTTCTATGCCCTCGGTATCGGGCTGGCGTTCACAGGCTGGATGACGCGGTCAAGGGCACGATGGTTGACCCGTTTCTATGCCCTCGGTATCGGGCTGGCGTTCACAGCCGCCCGGTTCCCGGCTGATCAGCACGACCGGTCCGGGGGTTTCTATGCCCTCGGTATCGGGCTGGCGTTCACAGCCGGCTCAGAGTACGTCTGCCTCTACGGCCAAACCGCCGTTTCTATGCCCTCGGTATCGGGCTGGCGTTCACAGACGATGAAGCCATGCGGAAGCTGCTCCGCGAGGCGATGTTTCTATGCCCTCGGTATCGGGCTGGCGTTCACAGGTCCCGGTCTGGATCTGGCCACCCGAACGACGTCGCGGCGTTTCTATGCCCTCGGTATCGGGCTGGCGTTCACAGCCCGTCCAAGCGTGATGCGGTACGGCACGTAGACAACGTTTCTATGCCCTCGGTATCGGGCTGGCGTTCACAGCCCGTCCTGGTCAGGGGCGGCCGGGTCGGGGTGGGTGTTTCTATGCCCTCGGTATCGGGCTGGCGTTCACAGGTCCGAGGCGTCCTTGTTCTTGGTGCCCGCGGAGGCGTTGTTTCTATGCCCTCGGTATCGGGCTGGCGTTCACAGAGCAACGGTCACGGCGGCGCTTACAACGGGGCATCCGCGTTTCTATGCCCTCGGTATCGGGCTGGCGTTCACAGGGGTTCGCCCTATTCGGGCCATCTGAACTGGACCGATAGGGCCCTCCGCGAGCGGTCGGTCGGCAGATGTCTGCCCAAGCCTGGATTTGGACGTGTGAAGGTGCGGAAACGGCGACTGACCTGCTTGCGAGCACTCCTTGGGTTTGAAGCGACCACCTCTGCGCTCGCATCTACATCATGTCAGAAACCAGACGCCGAACTATGCTCGCCGCGGATGATCTTGTGCCACTTCGACACCGTGCTGTTGCGCCGCTAAGGAAGTTGGACGGGTGCGCGCTGGTCGTCCGTCTGTATCTGCGTTTGTCATCTTTTCCGGAATCAGATGCCGGACCCACGATGGGCAGGCAAGATCATCACCGGCGAGGAGGACGCGCCGGTGATCGGCAGCAATGCGGCCATCATTTGGTGGCAGCGCAGTGCGAGCCGCAGGTCAGCGCGTGCTTGCCGCGGACCGATTCCTTGGCCTGCTCCAGCAGGCTCCGCGCCTGGCGCATGGCCTGCTGGATGCTCGCGTGGTAGTGGAAGAACAGTACCGCCGTGCTGGCCGTCGGTAGCGTCGGGGGGATCTCGGTGTGGCACGCCTGCGCCGCGTCGATCGCAGTCGAGGCCGGGGCGAAGGCCAGCAGGTCGTCACCCCTGCATAGACAGGCACGGCCAGCAGCTGCTCAGTCTTCAGCACATCGCTCTGCCGCTGGGCGACAAGCAGGAGATCCCGGGACACGCGGCCATGTTCGTTCGGGTCAATGCCGATTTTCTGGCCGGAGGCGGCGTCGGCCCTGCCGCTGAGGAACAGGCCCATGCTGTCGAGATCGTGGACGACCACCGCCAGGTAGCTGGCCAGCGGCGGTGCGTGGCCGCCGGGCTGCGCCATCAGCTCGCGGAGCCGACGGGCGGCCTGGTACCCGTCACCGACGGCCCGTTCGAACCGCGTGGCCTGCTCCGGGCCGCCCCGGGCCGGGTCCGCGTCCGCCTCGTGGGCCAGTGCCGCCGACCGCCATTGTTCCGGGTACACCCATGGCCCGCCGGACCGGGCCAGCCACCCCCCGGCCCGCTGTCCGGGATCACCGGCTCCAGGCCAGGCACCGGTGTCTCCGGCCCGATGACCCCAGGGCTTCCTCGACGGCCTGCCGGGCCTGATCCAGGTCGCGGACTGCGGCAGAGACCTCCGGATCGGCCAGGCGCTGCAGGACGGCCCGGCGGTAAGGAGCCGACGCGATCGAAGCCGTGGAGGGAAACCCGCTGGCCTCGCTGATGTGGCGCCAGCGGCGCTTCACCCAGCCGACCGCGCTCAGCGGCGTGCGCTGCTCGTACGGCGCCACGCCCGGCGGCACCTTGCGCTCGGCCGGCCAGCGGGGCGCCTGCGAGCACAGCGCGCGCTGCCGCCAGTCCTCCTCGGGGACGGCCGCGAAGTCCCGGATGCGGCGGCGCGCCGCGAGCAGCTGCTGCGCCTGCTGCCACTGGGCCTCGTATCCGCCCGGACGGCCGGGTATGCAGACCCAGTACACGCGCGGGAATCCCGGGGTCTGAGGCTGCGGATCCCCGGGGATCGGGCGCATAACCTGACGTACCCATCCTTGCCAGGCCTCGTGCACGGCATCGCTCGCGCGCTGCGCCGCGGCAGCGCCCGATCCAGGCGGCAGCAGAGCCACTATCCGGTTCGGCAGGCCCAGTTCACCGCCCTCGCTAGAGCGCGGCACATCCGGTCCCGGCGATGGAGCATCACGCACCGGCAGGACAAGCTGGCCCCCAGGCTCGGCCCCGAGCGAATCGACGACACGGCTCGACAGGGCCGAGTAGATCCCGCTGGCAGCCGACACATCCGAAGTAGACCGGGCCTCCGCCAGGAAGCGCTGCACCCCAGGCAACGCGACCACCACGAGGTCTCCCGGCACCCCCCGGCTGTCCATTCCTGCCCTCCCCACGCCGCGCAACACCCTAGAAGCCGCAGCGCCACCGGTCCCCGATAACGTGAAAATGTGTCTCCAACGACACTATTTCGTCACTCAGGGCGACTCTCACGGTAAGTCCCATAAGCCTCATGCGTAACATACGTCGCAGACTGATTCGACGCTGCTCGGGCGCCTCCGGTTCCGGGTGACGCACGTCCCCGGTTCTATGCCCTCGGTTTCGGGCTGGGCTTTGCGACCTGGTGTTCTGGGTGCGGGACACCCGCCGCGCCTCCGTTTCTATGCCCTCGGTTTCGGGCTGGGCTTTGCGACTCGGCATCGAAGTCCGCATAGTGAAGGCTTTTTCTTGGCGTTTCTATGCCCTCGGTTTCGGGCTGGGCTTTGCGACATCCAAGTAACGCCGGTTCAGGAAATCGTGGGAAACCGTTTCTATGCCCTCGGTTTCGGGCTGGGCTTTGCGACTTTTTTTTCAGGCGTGTTCAGTCCCCCCGTGGGGGGTTTCTATGCCCTCGGTTTCGGGCTGGGCTTTGCGACGGATGCGATATAGAGGGCCTCCTGACCTGGCGTTTTGCGGACCCATGCGCCAACCATACCTGCCAATGCCGCGCCGATACCCCTGACCCAGGACGGCAGGGCGCTGACCAGCAGGTTCTCGCGCGCCGACCGCGACCGAAAACAGCTGTCCGGCGTCATGGCTGTACCGGGCCATGTCGCGATCCAGAGATCCTGGCGTTCCTGACATCACGTCTCTGATCATGGCCGGCCAGCCTGCGGTGCGGAGCGGCCGCTCACTTCCACGGCACTGGCTGGTAAGCGCGATCGGGATTAATGATTTCCTGGGCAAACGACTTGGCCCGCAGGCTCAGGCCGACCCGGTAGGACACCCGGCGCCCTAAAGGTTCGTGCATAACACGGTCAGCATGTGCCGTATATGGGCTGTAGGAACGCCTGCGCCGACGCGTTCATCCGGCCCAGCGCTCATCCGGCGTAGTTTCAAACTCCTCGAACCGGAGGGTGCCGGTGGGCAGATAGCACAGCATCACCGTGTCTACATCACTGGCCGGAGCTCCTCGATGAGGTCCACAGCCAGGCACGACCGATCCCGGCGGGGCCGGTGGAGTACCCGGGTTGACTCGGCCATCAGTATCTAGGCTCGATTCCTGTGTCAGGCGCATCGGCCTCCGGCGGTCTGTGCATGGCGGGGTGGTGGGGCCACCTCGGCGTAGGTTGCCATGGTTGGCGGGCCTGTTTGAGAACCTCGTCACGCCAGTCTGCTGATGGCGGGGCATGGCGTTCCAGGTTTGCGGCCCCGCCGGGCTCCGCCGCCACGCCGTGCGTCTGCTGGCTCGGCGAATATTCCCGCTTTGCCGCCTCTTCGTGCTTGGCCTGCTGGACTGACGCGCCATTCTCGCGGGCGGCGCGGGGGTTGGGTGCTGGCCATCGTGTTGCCGGATCGCTGTCGGCTGGTTCGGTGCTGGCATCCGGTGCGTCTGCGGATGCTCCGGGCCGTGCTGGTGTGTCTGGCGCCGGAGCCGCTGGCTTCTGTGGCCACGACGGTGTCCGATCACCCTGTGGGACTGCTGACGGAGGTTGCGGGTCGCCGCGCGGTGGCGATGACGGCCAGGAGGGCTGTGGCGTTTCCCTGTCGCCGTGCACCGGGCTGCCCGATCGGGACGGAGTCGCTGTTCCCGGTTCCCGGGCCGCCGACCGATCGGCCTTCACGTTTCCGTCCGGCCACGGCACGGAAGCGTCGCGCGGGCCGACGTGGCGGGGCGGTGGAGTGGGCGGAGTGCGCTGAAGGTCACAGTCCCAGACCGCCGGCAGGCGGGGGTCGATCTGCCGGGCGTCGCTGAGAAGCCTTTGCGCTTGCTGCTGGTCGCCTCCGGCGCCGGCGGCTTGGGCGTCTAGGATCAGCCGCCGGGCGGTGATCTGCTCACGGTGCTGCTGCCACAGGTCGGCACGGGAGGGGTCCAGGGTGGCGGCCTGGTCGATGAATTGCCGGGCCTGGTCCAGGGCTCCGGCTCGGTACGCCGCGTTGGCGGCCACGGCGGCGCGGTGGGCCTGCTCGCGCTGTGCAGAGACGCGGGCGCCGCTTGGCGCGGATGTCTCTCGTGTCTGGTCCGTCTGCGGCCCGGTTCGCGGGGCATCGGGTTGGCGATGGCCGCTGGCGCCGTCTGCCTCTTGTCCGGCTGCCGCGCCGCCTTGCTTTGCCTCGTCGCGTGCCATGCGGTCGAGAGCTTCATCGATATCGCGGACCCGGGTGCGGGCAGCGGCGAGCTCCCCGGCGTGCGGGAAGGGCTGGCCGATGCTGCCGCGGGCGTGGGTCATCTGGCGGCGGGCGTGGTCGGTGTCGGCGAGCGCCCTGGCCTTGCGTGTTTCCAGTTCGGCAAGGCGGTGTTCCAGCCGGGTGAGCAGCCCGGCCGGGTCAGCGCCGGGCAGGCCGGACGCGGGCAGGTCGATCGTGGTGCCGGGTGCTCCTTCGAGGTTGAGGGTCACGTTGGTGGTGCCGAGCGACCGGTATACCTCGGCGCTGACCGTGAACCCGCCGAGCTGGCCGACGCTGAAGGCGCGGCGCAGTTGCCCGGCCACCTGGGATGCTTCCCGTTCCAGGATGTGCTTGACGTGCTGTCCGGCGTCGGCGCGCTTGGTGTAGTGCGTCCCGTCGATGACCGCGGCGAACTTGTCGCCGCGGGTGTCCTGCCGTCGTGCGATCGCGGCGTCGACCGCGTCGGCGAGGATGGTGAGCCTGCCGATTTCCGCCTCGTAGTCGGTGATCGCGTAGCGCAGGGCGTCTTGGTTGCGCAGGTGGGCGCGTTCGGCGCGCTGGAGCCGGGCCAGGGCGGCGTCGGCTTCGGCTTTGTCGATGAGCAGCGGGTTGCCGGTGGCGATGGCCTTGACTTCGCCGAAGGACAGGGCGGTCTCGCCGATGTCGGCGATCTCGCGGGTGTCGAGACGGCCGTGCATGACCTGGTCGATGAACCGGGCTTTGCGTTCGAGGTCTGCCACATGTAGCCGTCGAAGGATCGTTCGGTGACGTACCGGATGATCTGGACGTCACGGCCGAGGTTGCGGTTGAGGTTTCCCTGCCGCAGGATGCGGCCTTCGCGCTGGGCGACGTCGGCGGGCCGCCAGGGCGCGTCCAGGTGGTGCAGGGCGACGGCCCGGTCTTGCACGTTGGTGCCGACGCCCATCTTCTCGGTGGAGCCGACCAGGACGGCCACCGCGCCGGTCCGGCAGGCGGCGAACAGGCGGGCCTTGTCCCGGTCGGTCTTGGCGTCGTGGATGAACCGGACCTTCTCCGGCGGCAGGCCGCGGGTGGTGAGCTGGGCGCGGAGCTCGTCGTAGGCGTTCCAGCCGGGCCCGGGGGTGCCCAGGTCGCAGAACACCAGCTGCAGCGACCCGCGGCCGGGGTAGGGCAGGCCGCCGGGGTCGAAGTACTCATCGTCGTCGCAGGCTGCCCAGATCGCGGCGATCCGGTCAGCAGCCGCGGCGATCTTGCCGGGGGTGTCTTGCGGCAGGCCGACCAGCCGCAGGTCCAGGGCGGCGCGGCGGCCATCGCCGGAGATCTTGAGCATGTTGTCCTCATCTGGCCGCACGGCCCGGGTGCGGACCTGGGCGGCCCGCTCGCCGAGGTCACGGACGTAGGCCAGCAGGTCGCCGGACGGCTCGATGCTGACCGTTTCCGGTACGCGTTCCCCGTCGTCGCGCGGTTTGAGGCCGGGGACGGGCAGGGCCAGGTCCGCGGCGGTCTTGACGTCGGCGGCCACGTGCAGCATCCGCAGCATTTCCGGGACGTTGGCGAACCGGGCGAACCTGCTTTTCATCCGGAAGCTGCTGCCGCCCTCGGGGGCCAGCTCCACTTGCGAGACGACCTGCCCGAAGGTGGCGGCCCAGGTGTCGAATACCTCGATGCCCGCGTCGTCGAGCAGGTCGGGCCGCAGGTAGCGCTGCATCACGTAGGCCTCGGTGACCGAGTTGGCGATCGGCGTGGCGGTGGCGAAGGTGACCACGCGGCGGCCGTTGCGGCGGCGCAGGTAGTCGACCTTCATGTCCAGGTCCGAGGCCCGCTGGGACCCGTCGATCGCCGCGTCGCGGATGTTGGACGGGGTCCGCAGGTTCTTGAACCCGTGGGCCTCGTCGATGCACAGGTAGTCGATGCCGGTGGCCTCGAAGGTGATGCCGGGGTCTTTGGCCGAATCCAGCCTGGCCTTGATCCGTTCCTGGGCGCGCAGCAGCATGCCTTCCAGCTTCTTGACTGACGGGCTGCTGGCTTTTTTCGCCTCGGCGATCCACCGGCGGAACTGGGCCAGCTCCCGGTCCATGTATGCCTGCTGCTCGGCAGCGGACAGCGGGATCCGCTCGAACGCCGACCGGGACATGACGATGCCGTCCCAGGTGCCGGTGGCGCAGCGGGCGACAAACTGGCGGCGGCGGTCGCGCTGCAGGTCTTCCTGCCCGGCGAGCATCACCTTGGCCTGCGGGTACAGCTGCAGCCATTCCCGGGCGAACTGTTCGAGCATGTGGTTGGGCACGACGACCGCGGGCTTGCGGACGATGCCGAGGCGCCGCAGCTCGGTGATGCCCATGATCATCTCGGCGGTCTTGCCCGCGCCGACCTCGTGGGCCAGCAGGACGGCGGGCTCGTGGATGATCCGGGCCACGGCCGCGACCTGGTGCGGGTGCGGGCGGAAGGTCAGGGCCAGGCCGGGCAGCGACAGCTGGGCGTCGTCGTAGCTGCGCAGGACCAGGCTGTTGAACCGGTCGTTGTAGATGCGGGCCAGCGCGGCGGCGCGGACGGGGTTCTCCCATGCCCAGTCCGCGAACCGCTCGGCGAGCTCGGCGGCCTTCTCCTGCGCCGCCACGGTGGCATCGGCGCTCAGCACCGAGCGGTCCCGGCCATCGGCGTCGGTGACCGTGTCGTGGACTTCGATGGGCCGCTGTTCGAGCACGGCCTGGGCCAGGGCCGGGGCGGGGTAGCGGCTGGTCCCCCAGGTCGAGCAGGCGGGAACCGTGGCCATGTTGCCGTGGACCCGCCAGATCTGCCCGCCGGGGTGATCGACCCGCAGGCCCGGGTCATCGAGGATCTCGGCGAGGAACTGCTCGACATACTCCCGGTCGATCCAGGCCGCGCCGAGCCGCGCGTCGATCTCCCCCGGTGTGAGGTCGGCCGGGATCACCCGGTGCAGCTCGGCGACGTTGGCCTCGAACGAGGTGTCGGTCCCGGCTGCCCGTTCCGCTTGGCGCAGCTTCTTGCGCACGTTCCCGGACAGGTACTCCGCGGCTGGGACGAGCTGGCCGGTGTCAGGGTCGTGGAAGACCAGCGTGCCGAGCTGCTCGCGGGCGTCGTCCTGGGTGGTGCCGAGCAGCCGGGCGATCTCGTCCAGCCGGACCTCGCCCCGGGTGTCCAGGCAGATGGCCAGCGCATCGGCCGCGGTGTCGGCGCCGAGCCGCGGGGTGCGCGGGGCGATGACGCGTTCGCGGAAGATGGCGGCCTTGGCGGCCCGCTGGCCGACGGGGTCGAACTGTTCCAGGGCGTAGACCAGCGGCGCGAACGGGTCGCCGCCGAACCCGCCCTGCGGCGGCCGGATCCGTGCCATCACCGGCTCGCCGGTGGCCGGGTCGGTCCGGCCGGTGCGCCGCAGCGAGAACCGGTTCAGCGGGCCGTAGGCGGCCAGGTAGGTGTCGTAGTGGCCTCCCAGCTCGGCGCGCAGCGCACCGAGGTCGGCGGTGTCTTCCGCGGAGGCGGCCTCGGCGTCGAGCAGGCTGCGTGCGGTGTCGCGCAACGCGAGCAGGTGACCCAACTCGGCTGCCTGGCTGGCCGGTACCTCGTGCGGCTGCTCGATGCCGTAGACGATCTTGGTGAAGGTCCGGTCTGGCCGGGCCCGCAGGTACCCGTCGGGCTGGGCGGAATGCCGGGCTTCTGCTCCTGCCGGGCGGGCTGCCTCCGCGGTACGGCCTGCCGGTTCGCTGGTCAGGCCGCGGGCACGGGCCGAGGCGACCAGCGTGTCCAGAGCAGCGGACAGGGCCGCGATCGTGTCTCCGGCCGGGCGGACCACCAGGTCGTCGGCACGGTAGGCGCCGTTGGTCGCTCCCATCTGGCCCAGGACCGCGTCCGGATGGGTGAGGAAGTATTCGTTCACGGGCACCTGGGCGCCGTCCAGCTCGATTGGCTGTGTCTTCTCCCAGGCGATCCCATCGGGTGGGCGGCCTGGTTTGCGGCGCCGCAGCACGAGCAGGTCGGTCACCACGGCGGTGCCGGCGGCTCGCTGGTGGGCGCCGCCAGGCAGGCGGATCGCGCCGGCCAGGTCGGCCAGCGAGGCGATTTCCCGGCGCGCGGCCGGGTTGCGGGCGTCCATCGTGAACCGGGAGGTGAGCACGGCCACCACTCCCCCGGGCCGGACCAGGTGCAGCGCCTTGACGATGAAGTGGTTGTGGATGCTGTGCCCGGCCGCGTTATGCCGCCGGTCGTGCAATGTCATGTTCCCGAACGGCACGTTCCCGATCGCCAGGTCAAAACTGCCGTCGCCGTCGCGGCTGTCGGCGAACGACTCGGTGCGGATCTCCGCGTCCGGATACAGCAGGCCAGCGATCCCCGCCGTCACCGGGTCCAGCTCAATCCCGGTCACCCGGGCGGCTTGCGGCGCGAACGCGATGAAGTTGCCGCTGCCGCAGCCCGGTTCGAGCACCCGCCCGGCCGTGAAGCCGAGCCCCTGGACAGCCCGCCATACCGGCTGGACGATCGCGGCGTCGGTGTAGTGGGCGTTCAGCGTGTTCCGCCGCGCTGCGGCCAGTTCAGCGGGGGCCAGCAGGCCCGCGAGTTGCTCTCGGGCCCAGGCGAACTCGGCGCGGCGCTCGTCGAAGACCTCCGGGACCGCACCCCATCCCGACCAGCGGGCCAGTACCTCCTGCTCGGCGGGCGTCGCCGGGCGGTCCTGCCGCTGGCAGGTGCGCAGCACCGACAGCGCGGCGAGGTTGGCGCGGACCCTGCTGACCGCACCCGACGGGGCCAGGTCGTCCTGGCCGCCGGGCCGGAAGGACGCTACTGCGGGCGAGTCTCCCCGGCGCCCGATTCGGGCGGCAGCAAGATCATCTCGGTCAGCACGATCTGCTCGGCCCGGTGCCGGGCCTCCCCCAGCCGCCCGGCCTTGTCCAGGTAGCCCTCCGTCGTGGGATCGTCCCCCGCCAGATCCCAGGCCAGCGCGGTGATCTTCTGCTCGGCCTCGTCTCCCAGGCCGGTGAAGAACGTCTGCGGGTCCTCGATCGCCGCGAACCGGCCCGGCAGCCACCGCGCCCAGTGCCTGCAGGCCATCTCCCCGTACTGGTTCACCGCCAGCTTCCCCATCCTGGAACCCAGGCAGCATGTCCTGCACAAGCCCCGGCTGGGCCTGGCGGTTCCGCTTCCGAAGCGTACCCGCCGTCCGCCGGGATCGCCGCGGCGACGACGGCCCGGCCTGCTGCCGGATGAGCGAGTCCTCGAACAGTTTCTGATCGGTGACCCACCAGTCTTCCCCGAACAGCGGCTCGCCGACGTTATCCCCGCGCCGTCGCCTACCAGGAATCTGACTCACCATCCTCCGCACGCGCCAGGACGCCACGGCGGTGCCCCGGCTGCTGTGAAACCGTCATGAGCCAGGCTCGGTATCGTCGGCCTCGCGGGCGCCGAGCGCGTCGCAGTAGGCGTCCACCACCCGGAACCGCGCAGGGGCGTTGTCGTCCGCGGTGGGGGAGGTCACGCCCAGTGCGCCGAGCAGCCGGGCGCTGCCCTCATCCCAGAACACGTAGCCGGCGTCGCCGAACGGGGCGATCCCGGCGGCGCGGTGCTGTTGCCCGAGCCGCTGCGCCTGTTCGATGAGGTCCGCATGGCCGGTCACGCGATCGGTGGCCGGGTCCCCCTTGATGGGCTCAGGCTGGCCGTCTTCAGCTGCCATGTTCTCCCCTTAGACATCTAGAACGTGATGCAGATCAGTCGATCGATAGGTCTGGCTCGCTGAGCTCGGCTTCGGCGCCGGGGTTGCCGGACTCGGGCGGCCGGGCAAGGGCGGGATTGCCGGGCCAGCTCGGTACGGGTTGCCACGACTGGCGGGCCTGGCTGAGAACCTCGTCGCGCCAGTCAGCCGATGCCGTGGCGGGATCGGCTGTTTCCGTTCTGCCGGGTTCGGTCTCTGGCGCGAGGCTGACCTGCGTGTTCCTGCCAGGGTGCCGTCCTGCTGCCGCCTCGTGCCTGGCTTGCTGGCCTGGCTGGCCGGCTTGGCGGGCGGCGCGCGGGCCGGGCGCTGGCCAGCGTCCCGCCGGGTCGCTGTCGGGTCCGGCGCTGGTATCGGCGTCCTGGCCGATGCCAGCGGGGCCGGCTCGCGGTTCACGGGGTGCCGCAGCAGCCGGCCGCGGCGGCGATGACTGAATCGTGTCCGCCGGGCCGGGCGTGTCCGGCCCTGGGTGCTGTGGCTCGCGGCGCGCAGGTGACGCCGGCCAGCTCGGCCGAGCTGGGTCTTGACTGGCGTGAGCGATCGCGGCGGGGACGTGATCGCCGCGGCCGGACTCCGGTGCCGGTGACCGGCCGCTGACTGGGGTACCACCCAGATCCGGCGCGGTCACGTCACGGCTGCCGGCTGGGGGGCCTGGCCGGACAGAGGGCAGTGAGGGCAGGTCGCCGTCCCAGATGGCGGGCATGCGGGGATCGAGCTGCCGGGCGTCCTCGAGTAGTTTGCGGGCCCGCTGGTGGTCGCCGTCGGCGTGCGCAGCCCGGGCGCTGTGGATCAGCCGCCGGGCGGCGATCTGCTGCCGGTGCTGCTGCCATAGCCCGGCGCGGGACGGGTCCGCAGCGGCGGCCTGGTCGACGAGTTGCCGGGCCCGGTCCAGGTCCCCGGCACGGTAGGCCTCGTTCGCGGCGACGGCCGCGCGGTTGGCCCGCGCGCGGGCGCTGCCATCCGGGCCGGGGCCGGGCTGCGTGGCGCCCTGTTCGCGCTGGGCGGCGATCGCGGCGGCCCAGCGGAGCATGGCGGCGTCGTGGCGGCCGGTCATGTGGCGGCCGTCGTGGGTGTAGGCCTGGTGCGCCGCATCCGCCGCGGCTCTGGTCCGCTCGACGTCGGCGGCCGCCTGCGCGGTGGCTGACCGGTCGTGCCGGTCCAGGGCCTGCTGGTGCGCGGCCACCGCGGCGCGGCGCCGGTTCCTGGCGGCCGTGTCGGCGGCCTCGATCTCGCGACGGATGCCGTCGGGCACCATGTCCTGCCAGCGGCCCGCCCGCGATCCGGCTGCTGCCTGGCTGCGCGGCGGCCGGGCGGAGGCGGAGGGCGCGGGCCGAGCGGGCGGGTGCTGCCGTTCGGGGGCTGGGCTGGGGGTGGTGAAGTCGGGCAGGGCGCGCGGGGTGCGCAGCCCGTTGCGTAGCCCGGAGCGGATGGCCCGGCGGGCTTCGGCCTGGCCGTCCTTGCCGGTGTACCCGTTGCGCTCGGCTGCGTCCAGGAGCGCTTCTTCGGCTTCCTCGTCGGTCCAGGCCGCGGCGTGCTCGGCGCCGGGGGTGGCGCGGGCCGCGCCGAGCAGGGATCCGGCCTTCAGCCCGGCGGCGTAGGCGGCGGCGTTCCGGCCGCCTGGCTGCCGGCTGGCCAGGTCCTCCGCGATGCGGGTCATCGCCTCGTGCACGTACCTGGCGGCGCGGTCGGCGCTGTCCGGGGGGATCGGCACCCGGGGGCGTGCGGGCCGGGGCTGCGGGGCCGGCGGGGTCCATGCCGTGACGTAGGCGGCGGGCAGGTCGGCTACCGGGCCGCCGGTGACCGGGCCGTACCGGGCTGGGCCGTCCGGGCCGGGGACCACGGACGGGGCGGCCATCAGGATCTGGCCGGGCATCCGCAGGTCGATTCCAGCCGGGACCGGATTGGCGGGGTCTTTGCCGACCCAGGCCCGGCCGGTCCATCCCGCCGGGGTCCGGTAGATCAGGTGCTCACCGTGCGGGGTGCGGTGCGCCAGCGTGGGCGGTAGCTCTCCGAGTTCATCCGCCAGCCCGGCGGTTGCGGCGCGTCCGCCGTCATCGTGGTCGATATCGATGGCCATCATTCCGGCGGGGATGGCGACCATCAGGTTCCCGGCCGCGTACGGGCCGCCGGGGGCGAACCGCTGGTCGATCTCCGCGTGGGTGTGGCAGGCCAGCGGCTTCCAGGAGTAGTCGTGCGGGCCGGGGCCGGCGTGGACCGAGCGGGGATGCTTACCCGGCCGGCCGCAGTCCGCGCCGCGCGGGCAGCAGCACTCGCCGCCCTGCCGCACCGACCACGCCGGGACCGGCAGCAGGCCCCGGTCCAGGTACTGGTGGGCGGCCTCGCGCAGCTGCTGGCCCGTGGTCCGTGCCTGCGCCGATGCCTCATCCTCATCCTCGTCCTCGCCCGCCGATAGCGGGGTGTTGCCGGACGCTCGGGGTGAGCGTGGCGGCGTCGTTGCCGGTGAGCGTGTGCATGATGTGAATGGCCCCGCCCGGCGGAGCCGGGCGGGGCTGGTGTTCAGGGTGTCGCCTTGGCGCTCAGTCTGTCGCGGTGACTTCGGCGATGGCGGCCCGGGCGGAGGCGTGGTCGACGAGGTTCTTGCCGGCGCCGGCGGCGGCGATCAGGGCGGCGGTGCAGATGTTGTTGACGGTTCTGGGCTTGCCGCGGGCGGCCTGGTGGATCTGGGCGACCGCGTCGTCGGTGAACAGCTCGGCGGTCCGCCCGGCCTGCTCCAGGTGATGCCGGACATAGCTCGCGGTCTCGTCCGGGGTCATGCCCTTCATCTGGTATCTCACGGTAATCCGCTGCTCCAGCGCTGCTAGCACCCCCAATTTCACGGAGTGCCTGAGGGTGGGCTGGCCGACGAGAATGGTCGCGAACGGAGTAGACGAGTCCATGTCATGGTTCGTCATCATCCTGATCGACTCTAGCTGATCATGGTCGAGCATGTGTGCTTCGTCGATGATCAGGACCGGGGTCCGGCCCCGCTCTGCTGCTTCCCCGGCCAGGACGGTCCAGGCCTGGACGGCGAGGGCGGCGGTGCCGTGGACGGGCCTGCCGCCGAGGGCGGTGACCACGTGGGCGAGGATCCCTCTCACGCCTGTTGCGGGGTTGCCGATGTAGATGACGGTGTGGCCGGAGGGGTCGAGGTCGGCGACCGCGGAGCGGATCGCGACCGTCTTGCCGGTGCCGACCTCGCCCGTGATCATCGCGATGGTCTTCTCGGACACGGCCCAGGCGATCCGGGCGGCGGCCTCGCCGCAGTCGCGGTGCCGGTGCAGCCGGGACGGGGGCAGGTCCCGGCCGAACGGCATCCGGGCGAGCCCGAACCGGGTGACGACAGCGTCGATCATCAGGAGTCCCTCTCTTCGTCCGGCTCGCCGTGGACGGCGGCGAGCTGCTGCTGGGCCTGGCCGAGGTCGCGGGCCAGGGCGGCGGCGGTGCTGCGGGCGTCGGAGATGAACAGCCAGGCGCCGCTGATCGCGCCGGCGGGGTCGGTGCCGTCGTCGCAGCCGAGCTGCCCGGCGGCCAGGGCGGCGGCGAGCCACCGGCCGACCTGGGCCAGCAGCTGCGGCAGGCCGGCCACGGCAAGCGCCAGCTCGCCGATGAGCTCGTAGGCGTCGGCGGGCTGGGCGAGGCCCTGGCCGCCGAGGGTGGCGTGGTTCAGGGAGCGGACTGCCCCGGCCGCGGTGCGGGCCAGGGCCAGGGTCCCGGGAGCGTCAGTCACGGCCGTTTCCTTCCTTCTCTTCCGGGTCTTGCTGTTTCGCCGGCTCCTGCGGGCCGCCGATGAGGAACCGGTAGGAGACCTGCTCGCGCAGGGCCTCGTCGTGGCCGTCGCCCAGGGCGGACAGGTAGTCGATCCCGGTCGGGGCCGGCTCGGTGCGGGCCTGCCCGTCCGGGGTGCGGGTCTTGGGGTGGCGGTGCCGGCCGACGGCGAACGGGACGGCGGTCCCGGCCGGCTTCCCGGCGAGGCGGACCTCGATCCGGTCCAGGTCGAACGGGGAGAACAGCAGCTCGACCATCCGCCCGGCCAGCCACGCGTCGACCTGGTAGACGTTGCCGTGCATCCTGACCAGGGCGGTCTTGTCTGCCTTGCGCCGCTCGGACCACAAGAACGCCTCCCGCAGCAGGGCAGGCTCGGGGACGGCCCGCTCTTGCGGCGTGGCCTTCTCCCACCGGGCGGCCGGGGCCTCCCCGGTCTCGGAGTGGACCGCCCGGTGGTAGGCGGTCTCCAGCCAGGCCTGGAACAGGCGGTTCATCTCCGCCAGGTCCGCAACGCCGGCCCCGTCGCCGACCTCGACCAGGAACTGCTCCCGCACAGTCCTGAAAAAACGTTCGATTTTTCCTCTTCCCTCTGGTTTCCCGGGCCGGGAGTGGACGAGCTTTACGCCCAGGACGGCGCAGCCGCGCAGCAGCCACGCGTCGACGAACGGGCTGCCGTTGTCGAGGTAGGCCGATTGCGGGACGCCGCGGGCCTGCAGGGCCGGGCGGAACGCCGCGGCCATCCGGACCACGTCGTCGTGGTGCGACCAGCGGGCGCCCATCACGGCCCTGGAGTGGTCGTCGATGAACGCGAAGAGATACGACTTCTTCCCGGCGATCACCGGCCCGTGGAGCGTGTCCCCGGTCCACATCTCGTTCGGCCGGGTGCACTCGAACCGGCCCAGGGCCCGCTGCTCCTCCTCCGGCCCCGGGGCCGGCCGGTTCAGCTCCAGGCGCTCGAACAGCCGCTGCAGCGTCCGGTCCGACGGCGCCCACCCGGCCGTGACCTGCAAGACCCGCCGGACCTGCGCCGCGGTCCGCCCCGGCTTCTCCCGCTTCAGCGCCTCGGCCAGCGCCAGCACCTCGGCCGGGGTCCGCGGCGCCGGCTGCCGCGGCGACGGCACCAGCGCGTCGAACCCGCCCTCCTCATACCGCCTGCGCCACCGGGTCAGCGTCGAGTACGACACCGTGACCCGCCGGCCGCCCGGCCCCTCATGGACACGGCCGGCCAGCTCCCTGGCCCGCCAGCCCCGCTCCGCCTGGCTCAGCCCCGGCTCCAGGAGCTCCTGCACCAGCGAGTACCGGAACAGGCCCGTCTCCCGGGCCCGCTCCACCCGCTTCCTCTGATCCGCTTCGTCCGCAGTTGTCACATCTTGTCCCTTCTCGGCTGCCTGCTCCTGCAGGCCCGTCGAGAGTGACAGGCACTCACGCCACCGGGGCAGAGGGGAACCCGCGTTGAACCGTCACCCCAGGGCAGACGGCAGCACATCCCCGCGAACCAGGCCGAAGGCGACAACCGGGGACAGCAGCGACCCCATCGTGACCACGGCCGCGAGCTCCCAGGGCGACACCGTGAGCGCCGGCCACCGGCCCGCGGCCGCGGCCGCCGCCGCGACGACCGCCACCACCGCGTCCCCGGCAGCACTACCCGCCGGGTCCAGCGGCACCGGGTCCACCGCCAGGACGCCCGCCAGCCGGGTGAAGCCCTCCCGCACCCTGCCCGCCGAGGACCGGAACCGGCGCAGCCGGCCCCGGACCGTGTCCTCCGGCACCCCCGACGCGGCCGCGATCGACCGGAACCCCTGCCCCCGGGCCGCCCGCGCCAGCATGTCCCCGATCACCGCCGTCCCGTCGCACCGGCGCGACAGCAGCCACGCCGGAAGAAGAACATGCGTCGCCCCGCACGAAGAGCACCGCGCCCGCCGCGGACGCACCGATACCGGAAACCGGCCCGCCGTGAAAACGCGGCGCCGGACCGCGTGACCCCACCCGCCCAGCCGCCCGCCGCAGCCAGGACACCAAAGCAGGCCATCACCCAAGAGCGACTCGACGCCGGCCGTGCTATTGCCTACCGTGAGCAATGGTGCCTCCAAGCACCCTCACGGCCCTCCCCGAGCTTCAGGAAAAGGTAACGGGGAGGGCCGTCCCTTATCCGACCCGCTCACAGTGTCGTCGCACACCACCCGCCCGCAACCCGAACCATCACCAAAACCGCGCTCACCAGCAACGCCGCAACCAGCCCGATGACGCTCACCCTGAACGGCGGCTAACAAGCGGGGCAGGCGTGCCGGGCTGGCCGGGGTCGGCCGCGGATCTGGTGCTGCCGGGCGATCCGCCGGGGGGTGCCGGCGGGGCGGCAGATCCGCCGTGGTCACCAGACCGCGAGGCGCAGTCCAGGCAGAGGGGCAGCGGCTGGCCGGGGTCGGCCGCGGTCGGATGCCCGCAGCGGGGGCATGGCCCGTACACCACGGTGAACGGTCCCAGCCGGGCAGTGAACGACTGATCCAGGACCGGCCGCTGCGCCAGCCACCCGGCGCGGTCGGGGCCGCCGGGCATGGGAATATCGGCGGCGCCCCGTTCTGCCAGGTAATAGCCGACCAGTTCCCCGGGCAGCGGTCCTCGCGCCGAAGGTCCGGCCCGGCCGGTGTCCCGGCACCAGGCACGGACCTTGTCCGGGTCGACGTGCGCCTCGCGCCAGTGCTGGACGGTGACCTCGTCCCGCGGCCCGTACACCGGGTGGCCGGAAGCGATGGCCGCAACGGCTCGTGACGCGTCCTCGGCTGGCGTCCGGTCCCGGTGACCGGGCGCGGCCCGGCCGTCAGAACCTGGCTTTGCCGCGTGACTAGTGCTGGTTTCGAACCGGCGGACGGGAATACCGGCCTGTTCGGCCAGGCGCGCGGCATGGGTCGCGCCGGGGCTGGCATCCCGGATGAACGCCAGGCACACCTCTGCGCCGAGGGCGACCATGTCGGCGTTGCGGCGCATGCCCGCGTCCCGCCCGGTCTGCCAGGCGGCAGGGTGACGTTCGACCAGGCCGCCGTGGGCCCGCCAGATCTGCTCCGCGATCGCGTCAGCGCCGCTTGGGCACGCTCCGGTGACCAGCAGGGCATTGCCGTTGTGCCAGTGCTCGCGTAGCGCGTCGGCGATGACCTGTTCGTCTGTCCAGGTCCGGGATCCGGTGATGAGGACCCGGTGGCTCACCGGCCGCACGGGACGGCCGAGGGAACCGTGATCGGCAGCAGGCCAGGCCACCACTGCTGCCGTGGCTGTCTCGTGTTCGCTTCCGGTCAGCAGCGCACGCTCGCTGCCGGCCATGCCGGCTGCACGAGGTGAAGCACTATCGCGGCCCGGTCGTGGGACAGCGGGAACCCGCACTCCGTCTGTACCGGGAGAATCATCGTCGCCGGATTCGTTCCCGGGTGGCGGTCCGCCGTCCGGAGTAGGGTCCCGGGCTGCGCCCGGCGTGTCGCTTGCTCGGTTGCCGAGGCCTTGCTGGGTCAGCCGCCAGGTGAGGTCGGCGGCGACGGATTTCTCATCGGCGGCGGCGCCGGAGTCGGACCGGCCGTCCAGGACGGCGTCCAGGGTGGCTTGCTTGGCGGTCACGACCGCCCGCAGGTGCTCATCGATGGTGCCGTCGGCGATGGTGATGTAGTAGTCCACGGCGCGGTCCTGGCCGATGCGGTGCAGCCGTTTTTTCATCTGCTGGGTTTCGCCGGGGGTCCAGGCCTGTTCGGCTTGGATGCCGATGCGGGCCGCGGTCAGGGTGTGCCCGACTCCCCCGGCGCCGATCGCCACGGCGATCACCGGGGCCTGACCGGCGGGCTGCTGCTGGAACCGGGCCTTGACCGCTTCCTTCTCGGCGACCGGCTGGCCGCCTTGGAGCTTGAGCCCGCCGAACGCCGCGGCGTAGGCGTCGACCTGGTCGCGATGGTGCGCGGCGACCATGACCTTCTCCCCTGCCGCCACGCGGTCCCGCACCCAGCCGGTGACATAGCCGCGTTTGGCCTGCCCGGCCAGCTGCCGCAGCGTGTTGATGGCGACCAGGTGCTCGGCGGCCGAGGCCCGCATCGCCGCTTCGACCGCCGCGCTGTCCGGGTCCTGGCCCAGCCGGGCCGCGGCCTGGCGGGCTTGCCCGGCCAGGAAACCCAGCAGGTCGGCCTCGGCCTGCCGGTACCGGTCCATCACGGCCGGGTCCAGGTCCGCGGCCGGGATGCGCAGCACGTGTTCGCGGCACGGCGGCAGGCCGAGCGCGGCGTCATCCGAGCGGCGGATCATGATGCCCCACGCCCGCAGCCGGTCGTGCAGCTCGATCAGGTTCCGGGCGCCGTCGTAGCTGGCTCCCCACTGGCTGGTCTCGGACAGGCAGTACCGCCACAAGAACGCTTTCGGCCCGCCGAACTCGCCGATCCGCCCCAAGATGGTCAGCTGCTGGCACAGCTCGCGGGGCCGGTTCAAGATCGCGGTGCCGGTCAGGTCCAGGACCAGCCCGTCCCGGGCGATCACCGCCGCGGCGAGCTGTTCGCAGGCCTGGGACCGGTTGGCGCCGCGTTCCTTCGTGTCCTGCCCCTCATCGATGATCAGCGCCTTCGGCCCGGCTTTGACCAGTTCTTCGACCCAGCCGAACCGTTTGCCGCCGTCCCGGGTTTTGCGGGGCTTGGCGGCCAGCGCGGCGGACCCGATGATGATCACGTCCGCTCCGGCCGGGAGGGGCTGCGGACTGATGCCGCGGGCCTCCTCCACTACCAGGCCGGGGAAGAACCGCATGATCTCCGCGGCCCAGTTCAGCGTCAGCGACGGGCGGCACACCACCACAGCCGGGTAGGCGCCGTCCGCGGCGACCGCGGCGAGACTGGACAGCGTCTTTCCCCAGCCCATGTCGTCGCCGATCAGCACCCGGCGGTGCGCCAGCGCGAATCGCACCACCGGGTACTGCTGCGGTTTCAGCGCCAGCCCTGGGGCCACCCCTGGGACCGGTACCGGGTCCGCCTCGAACGCTCCTGCGGTACTGCGGTTGTTCTCGTGCCTGGCGGCCGTGTCTGCGGCGAACTGGCGGACCTGGTCGCTGATCCGCAGCCCGTGCTGTCCGGCGAGGCTGGCCAGCGCGGGCGCGTGATGCCCGGGGACGCGGTGTACCCGGGCGGCGCGGTCCCATCGTCCGCCGAGATCCTTGACCTTCTCGTACACAGATGTATCGAGCGAGGCGTCGATGATGATCGTGCCGTCGTGTTCGTCTAGCCGGACCTGCGGCTGGGCGGCGCGTTCAGCGGCCCGGCCGGCGGCGATCGGCGCCAGCGCCCGTATATCCGCGGTGACCTCGATGCCGTGCCGGGCGGCTAGCTCGATCACGGCCGGGAGGCTGGTGAACGGGAACACGTTCGTCTTCGTCGCGCCGTCGTAGCGGCGGCCCTCGATCGCCCGGCACCTGGCGACCAGGTCCGGGTCATAGGGAAAGGCCAGGGTGACCTGCTCACCCTCGCCGTCGCACCGGACGTAGGAGCGGGTTTGCCGGTACTGCTGCTCGCGCCAGGCTCGGGCGTGCTGGCGGGCGTGCTCGCGGGCCTGCTCGCGCCGTCCGGCTTCCAGTTCACCGGCGCCTGCCGGGCAGGGCAGCCGGTCGTAGTCGATCCCTGCGGCGGCGAGCTGGCCACGGTACTTGCGCAGCATGTCCCACGCGGTCAGCGCCGCCGGATCTGACCACACACCTGGTGGCATCTGCGCCAGGATGTGCCCAAGCCAGGCATCAGCGGCGTTGAACCCTTGCCCGTCAAGCTCGTGGGCGTAGTCGCACACCGCGGAGATGACCGCCGTGGCCTGCTGCAACGCAGTGACGGCGTCGTCGCTGGTGGCACGGTCGGCCGCTGCCTGCTGGCCCACCAGGATGACGTTGCTCATCTCAATCCAGCTCCACCCCGGGGTCGTCCAGCTCCGCCGTGGGAGGCTGGGTGGCGATGAGGCCGGGCGGGGCGATGACCAGCGCTGGACCGGGTTCGCCCGTCTGGGCTTCGGAATTGCAGATGCCGCAGCGGCGGGTGGCGCCGCGTTCCTTCAGCTGGGCTTCCCGGTCGCGGGTGCCGGGCTCGGCCGAGGCCAGCCGCCAGGTGCCGCCGCGCTCAAGCTGCACTTGAGTCAGCCTCGCGCCGCGGCCCTGCTCGTGCTCGGCGAGCCGAGCCTGGAGATCCTTGCCGAATCCGGTGTAGTGCTTGGCGTGGCCCAGCGGCGGGTCAAGATGCAAGGTGTACACCCAGCCCTGCTCTGTTGCCGGAGGACCGGACGGCGCCCGGCGGCTCACAGCCCGGCCTCCGGGCCCTCGCCGGTCTCGTGCTGCGCGCGGACGAAGGCGGTCAGCCACTCGGCGCCGGCGCGGGCGCAGGCGTGGAACCGGGCGAATGCCCCGGCCTCGCGGCTGCCGGGGGAGGGCTCGGAACGGCCGTAGGTGTATGCCTCGGCCCTTGCGGCCCACCAGTCCTCATCGCCGAGCGCGAGGTCCGGGTCGGATTCGATGCCGCCGGTGCAGGTGTTCCCGGCGGCGGGGTCCCACTCGTCTGCCCACTCGGCCTCCGCCCCGGCGGCGGCTTCCGGATCGTCGCTGACACCGGGGTCGTATAGGGCGGTCCCGGAGTGGACCTGGTCAGCTGGTTCAGGGCCGGGGATGGTCATATCCCGATCTCCATCCCGGGTTCCGGTTCCGGCTCGCGCAACGGGCGTGAGTGGAGCGCCTGGTATCCGCCGTCGCCGAAGCTCGGCACGGAAATCTCGGTCACGTACTCCTGCGGCGCGGCGAGGAAGGGACGGTCATCGGGGAGCTGCCGTCCGGCCGCGCGAGCTGCCTCGAAGAGCGCCTCCTCGGCCTGGGCTGCTTTCAGGACGTCGTGCACGGTGGCGGCGGGGTCGGCGATCGCCGCGGCGGTGGCGGCGGTGGCCGCGTCCAGGTCGGCCCGGGAAGGGGCGCTGTCCAGGTGCGGCTGGCCAGGGGCGGGTGCGTGCGTGTCATTCACGAGGGATCTACTCCTGACATCTAGACATTTTAAAAGTGATCTGCATCATCTGTGGTCGGGTGCGTGACGCTGGGAGGGACGGGCGGGGTTAGCGGTGGCCGTTGAGCCAGGCGGGGACCGCGGGCGCGGCGGGCTGACCCGGCTCGCGGTGGCCGGTGCGGCAGCCGCTGGTTTCCCGGGCCATTACCTCGGCGGCCTGGAGCAGGGGCCGGGTGAGCCAGTCGAGCTGGGCGAAGACCATCTTGGGGTCGCGCGGCGGGATGTACAGCAGGCACCACGCCTCGTGCAGGGTGTCCAGGTAGGCCAGGCACAGCGGGTGCTGGGCCCAGCAGTCAGCGAGCAGGGCGCCCAGGCAGCCGAACACGGGCCGGTAGACCTCGGTGACCCAGTCCCGTAGCCGCTCGGTGGTGTCCGCGCACCGGTCATCGCCCGGCGTCCACCACGGCGGCGCCGGGTGGACCTGGTAGGCCGCAGCCGGGTCGCCGGGCTCGTCCTTGGGGGTGGCGGTCAGGCCGTCGATCTGATCGGACATGTGCGCCAGCAGGGTGCCGACTTCGGCGAGCTTGGCCTCGATGCCGTCTGCGCGGCCGCCGAGCGTTCCGGCTTCTTCGCGCAGCCGGGCGATCTGCGCCAGGGCCTCGGCGCAGCTGGCGGCCAGGTCCCCGATCTTCTGCTCGGCGGACTGCTCGACCTGCTGGACGCGGGCGGCCAGGTCCGTGAGCTTGAGGACGGCGGCGGCCATCACGCCGTCCGCGGGCCCGCCAGCGTGCGGCTGGGTCATGACCCGGCCTCCATCTTGGCGTGCCGCGCTTGATGTTCCGGCTGCCGGATCCCGGCGGGCTTGAGGAACGGGAACAGGTTCTGCCAGAACGACGGGGGGCCGGCGATGTCCGGCCCGCAGACAGTAATCGGGTTGGCGATCCGGTTTCTCAGCCACTGCTCGTAGCTGATGGCGCCCCGGGGCGGGTCGGCGCGCCTGGTCATCCTGCCTCCAGTTCAGGCTCGGGTTCCGGCTCGGCCCACGGCAGTTCGTGGTTGTACTGGACCTCAGCGGCCAGGTGCGCATCGGCGGCGGCCCTGTTCTCAAGGGCGTTTGCCAGGGTCGGGTGAGCCTCCCACTGCGCCGCGGCCTCCTCGGCGCGGGCGCGGGCCGCCGCCAGTTCGGGGTGAATGTCGGCCATTAGCCTGCCTCCAGTTCTGGTTGGGGTTCCGGTTCTGCTTTCTGCACGGCCGGGCCAGGCCTGGAAGTCCGGGTCACGTTCCAGCCCGGCTTCCAGGCGACGCTGGAAAGCCCGGTCACCCTCGCTGAGGATGTCGCCTGCCTCGTGCTCGACGGGGCCGCGTTCATCTCGCTTTCATGAAGCCACGGGTAGCTCATGACTGTTCTCCGATCCCGTCCCATGCCCGCGCGGCCCGGGGCCGGCGCGGCTGCCGCCCGGCCGCCGCCGCGGCGGCCGGGCCGTTGCCGTTGCGCCAGGCGCGTCCGGCCGGGGCGATGGGAGCCGGGGCCAGCGCGGCGGCCGGGTGGGGCGCGGTGTCGTCCCATGGCAGGTCATCCGGCCCGGCGGGGGCTTGCGGCAGCGGGAGAGGCAGCTGCCAGCGGTGCCGGTTGCGGCGGGTGAGCCGCTTGTACCAGCGGCCGTGCCAGATGACCGGCGGCCGGGCGATGACAGGGGTCAGCCCGTCGCGGAGGATGAACGCGTACCCGGTGCCGTCGCGGCGGGCGGGCAGGCGGCTGATCATGGCCTCGGTCATCACCGGGTGCCGGGACTCGTACTGCTGGCCGCGTTCCCGGGCGACCAGCGTGTCGGACAGCTTGGAGCCCAGTTCCAGTGTCTCCGGGTCGCTGATGCCGGGCAGGAACACCTTGACGCTGGTGGCATCCAGGATGGTCCGTGCCCCGTCGCGGCCCCACCGGCTGCGCAGCTGCGCGGCACCGTGCACCACCGGCATGACCTGGATGCCGCGGCCTCCGGCGTCGGCCAGCATGGACGGCAGCGGCAGCGGGCAGGTCTGGGTCACCTCATCCAGGCTTATCTTGAGCTTTGGTGTCAGCCAGGACTGTGACCTGCGTCATCGCGTCGAGGACGGTGTCCTCGACGCGATGACGGCGGTGTGGTCGGGGTTGTTTCAGGGGGCTGG
>Ga0335074_10002807_pt1 | contig 23742 bp, 24 predicted proteins | sample Lox_Sample_23_FD_206715 | JGI IMG/M metagenome (GOLD analysis project Ga0335074, IMG submission 206715) | Soil microbial communities from Loxahatchee National Wildlife Refuge, Florida, United States - Lox_Sample_2.3 | ecosystem: Environmental > Terrestrial > Soil > Wetlands | place: USA...
AGGATCAGCGTTCGGCTGCCGTGCGGACTGCTGATCGCGCCGACCGCCCACACATTTTTGGCCGAGCTGGCCGCGACGTCGGCTGGCACGGCTGACCGATGCAGGGCCGGCGCGCGGAAAGTGGCCCAGGTGCTGCCGTTCCAGTGCGCGATCAGGACCGATTCCATGACGCCCGGAGCGCATCGGACGAGGATCACCCCGGAGGCTCGGCAGCAGGGCGAGGCCAGCGACGGGATCACCGCGGCTGAACTTGACCCCACGTCGCGCTTGCCGCGACGGCATCGCTCGCCGCGACGGCATTGCTTAGCGCGACCGGGCATCGCGCAAGACCGGTGCCGCTACAGTTACCCCGTGCGGCTCGTCATCGCCCGGTGCAGCGTGGACTACGCGGGCCGGCTCTCGGCACACCTCCCGCTCGCCACCCGCCTCATCATGGTCAAGGCCGACGGGTCCGTGCTCATCCACAGCGACGGCGGCTCCTACAAGCCGCTCAACTGGATGTCGCCGCCCTGCCGGCTCACCGAGATCAGCGCGGCCGAATGGATCGTCACCGGCAAGTCGGGTGAAACGCTCGCCATTCACCTCGAGGACGTTGTCAGCGACTCATCCGTTGACCTGGGCGCGGATCCCGGCCTGGTCAAAGACGGCGTCGAGGCGCACCTGCAGGAACTGCTCGCGGCCCAGTTGCACGTACTCGGCGACGGCTGGCGGCTGATCCGCCGCGAGTACCCGACCGCGATCGGGCCAGTCGACATCATGTGCCGCAATGCCGACGGCGCGAGCGTCGCCATCGAGATCAAGCGCCGCGGCGAGATCGACGGCGTCGAGCAGCTAACCCGTTACCTGGATCTGCTGAACCGGGACCCGCTGCTGGCCCCGGTCCACGGAATCCTGGCCGCGCAAGAGATTAAGCCGCAAGCGCGAGTGCTCGCTGAGGACCGTGGCATCCGCTGCGTGACGCTCGACTACGAAACGATGCGCGGCACCGACGACGGCGCGCTGCGCCTGTTCTAGGTGTTGCGTAGAGTGACAAGACTTCCCACCCGAAGGGACGGACTCGCCCGTGGGTAACCCGCCCGCCAACAGCACCGGAACCGCCGGCCTGACCGCCACCGAGCACCGCCTCGGCAATGGCCTGCGCCTGGTGCTCTCCGAAGACCACCTGACGCCCGTTGCCGCGGTTTGCGTCTGGTACGACGTCGGCTCACGGCACGAGGTCGCCGGCCGCACTGGCCTGGCGCACCTATTCGAGCACCTGATGTTCCAGGGTTCGGCGCAAGTGAAAGGAAACGGGCACTTCGAGCTAGTTCAGGGCGCCGGCGGCTCGCTTAACGGGACAACGAGTTTCGAGCGGACCAACTATTTCGAGAGCATGCCGGCGCATCAACTGGAACTGGCGCTCTGGCTCGAGGCCGACCGGATGGGCTCGCTCCTCGCCGCCCTCGACGAAGAGTCCCTGCAGAACCAGCGTGACGTAGTGAAGAACGAGCGCCGTCAGCGCTATGACAACGTCCCTTACGGCACCGCGTTCGAGCGGCTGATCGCGCTCGCCTACCCGGAGCCGAACCCCTACCATCACACGCCGATCGGCTCGATGGCCGACCTAGACGCGGCGACCCTGGCGGACGCCCAGTCCTTCTTCCGCGCGAACTACGCGCCGAACAACGCGGTCCTCTCGATCGTCGGCGACATCGACCCGGAGCAGACGCTGGCCTGGGCGGAGAAGTACTTCGGCTCAATCCCTGAGCGCGGCGGCAAGATGCCGCTCCGCAGTGCCGAGCTACCGGACATCATCGGCGCGCAAATCCGCGAGGTAGTCCGCGAAGAGGTCCCGGCACGTGCGCTGATGGCGGCGTACCGGCTGCCAGAAGACGGCACGCGCGAGTGCGACGCGGCCGATCTGGCAGCTACCGTCCTTGGCAACGGGATGTCGTCCCGGCTCTACAACCGCCTGGTAAGGCACGATCGCACGGCCATCAGCGCTGACTTCGGACTGATGCGGCTGGTCGGAGCTCCGTCGCTGGGCTGGATGGACGTGAAGGCGTCCGGCGGCACCGAAATCCCGCAGGTCGAAGCCGCGATCGACGAGGAGCTTGCCCGGTTTGCCGCGGACGGGCCCACGCCGGAGGAACTGGAGCGGGCGCAAGCCCAGCTGGAGCGGGAGTGGCTTGACCGGCTCGGCCCGGTGGCCGGCCGAGCCGACGAGCTGTGCCGGTACGCGGTGCTGTTCGGCGATCCGCAGCTGGCGTTCAGTGCCGTCAGCCGGATCCTCGACATCAGCGCGGCGGAGGTCCAGGCCGTCGCCGCCGCGCGGATCCGCCCTGACAACCGGGCGGTGCTCGTCTACGAACCGACTAGCCAGAGCGGGACTGAGCAGGACGAGGCTCAGCAGAACGGGACCGGGCAATGACCGAGGCTGGCGTCACCATGGACTTTTACCCGATGCCCGCTGCCGGACAGGTCAGGCCGTGGGCATTCCCGTCACCCGACCGCGGCACCCTGCCGGCCGGGCTGCGCTTCCTGCACTGCCACCGGCCCGGGCAGCAGCTCGTTGCTGTCGAGATCTGCCTGGATGCGCCGCTCGACGCGGAACCCGCCGGGCTGGACGGTATTGCCGCGATCATGGTGCGCGCGTTGTCTCAGGGCGCCGGGCCGTACTCCGCCGAGGAGTTCGCGGCCGAACTCGAGCGCTGCGGCGCGACGCTGCAGGCCGGCGCTGACTTCCTCGGCGCGCGTTTGTCGCTGGAGGTTCCGGCGTCGCGCCTGCACCGGGCCCTGCGCTTGCTTACCTACGCGCTCGCCGAGCCCGCGTTCGCGGCGACCGAGGTCGACCGGCTGGTGCGCAACCGACTCGACGCGATCCCGATCGAGCTAGCCAATCCCGGCATGCGGGCTGCGATTCAGCTCGCGCATGAACTCTTTCCGGACGCTGCCCGGATATCACGGCCGCGCCAGGGCACCGCGGAGACCGTGGCCCGGATCGACGCCGCGGCAGTGCGCGCGTTCTACGAAGCTAAGCTTCGGCCAGCTACCGCGACCGCGGTGATTGTGGGCGACCTGACCGGCGTCGACCTGGACGCGGTGCTTGCCGACACGCTCGGCGGCTGGACCGCGGACGCCGGCGCGCCAGCGCTGATCCCGCCGGTGACAGCAGCCGACGACGGCCGGGTAGTGATCGTGGACCGGCCCGGCTCGGTGCAGACGCAACTGCTCATCGGGCGGCTCGGACCGGACCGCCACGACCTCGAATGGCCTGCCCTGGTGCTTGGCACGTATTGCCTGGGTGGCACCCTCACCTCCCGGCTCGACCGGGTGCTGCGCGAGGAGAAGGGCTACACCTACGGCGTGCGTGCCGCAACGCAGGTGCTGCATTCGCCAGCGCCCGACGAGGGTACCGGTGCCTCGCTTCTCGCTATCAGTGGTTCGGTGGACACCGCGTCGACCAGCCCGGCGCTGGACGATCTCCGGACGGTACTGCGCACCCTGGCAGCCGGCGGGCTGACCGATGCCGAACGTGACATGGCCGTGCAGAACCTGGTGCTGGTCGCGCCGCTGCGCTACGAGACGGCCGCGCCTGTCGCGGGGACGCTCGCTGATCAGGTGCAGCAGCACCTGCCCGACGACTATCAGGCGAACTTCTACGTCCGGCTGGCCGAGACCAGCACCACCGAGGCGACGGCGGCAGCGGTCACGGCGTTCCCTGAGGACCGCCTGGTCACGATCTTGGTGGGCGATGCCGCGCAGATCAGGGAACCGGTGGAAGACCTTGGTATCGGCCCGGTCAGCGTCGTTCCTGCCTGATGTCCGGGAGTCGCAGGTTCGACACGGTCGTGACCGACCGGCTGGTGATGCGGCGCTGGCGAGAGTCAGACCGCGCCCCGTTCGCCGCCCTCAACGGCGACCCGGAGACGCTGAAGTACTTCCCCGCCACGCTGGACCGTGCCGCCAGCGACGCGTTCGTGGACCGGATCGAGGAGCGCTTCGAGCAGCAGGGCTACGGCCTGTGGGCGCTAGAGCTGGCCGCGACGGGCGAGTTCGTCGGTTACACCGGGCTGGATCCGTTGCCGGACGGCGTGCCCGGATCCGGAACGGAAGTCGGCTGGCGGCTGGTCAGGCATGCGTGGCGCAACGGCTACGCGACCGAAGCCGCGCGGGCGGCCGTCGGGGTGGCATTCGAGGGTGCCGGGCTGCCCGATATCTGGTCGATGACTGCCGTGCTCAACGAGCCATCCCGGGCCGTAATGCGGCGGATCGGGATGACAGAGGTCGCGCGCTTCGACCACCCGCGGGTGCCGCTCGGAAGCCCGGTGCGGCCGCACGTTATGTACCGAATGACCTGGGCGGATTGGTGTCAGCCAGGCTGACTCAGGGCAGCAGGTGCGCGTTGACTGCTCGCGCAGACGCGGCCAGTTCCGGAATGACCTGGACGTTGACGCCCGCCTTCCGCAGCCTGACCGCGCCGCCGCCGGGAACGAATATCGGCGGCTCGCGCCAGGCGATAACAACCCGGCCGACACCGCTAGCGATGATCAGGTCCGCGCACGGGGTCGGCCTGGACGCCCGGGCCGCGCACGGCTCAAGAGAGCTGTACATCGTCGCCCCGGCCAGGTCAGCGTCGGTCCACGTGCCGCCTAGCCGCGCGAGTGCCACTTCCTCGGCGTGATCCTTGGGATCCGTCTCGCGGGAGAACCCGGTCGACAGCGCCCGGCCGTCTGCCGCAACCAGGACGGCGCCGACCGAGAAGGCGGTCGCCGACGGCGGGCAGTACCGGGATAGCTTGATCGCCTCACGTAGCCAGTGCTGGTCGGCCTCGGAACTGCCTGGCTGCGCCACGAGCACTCCAGATCTCGGCAGGTCCCGGCTGGCGTTTCGGTGGTGTCTTAGTCGGTTTGCCGGGCGACTCTGGCTGGACGGGAACACGGTACCTGACAAGATCTTGCCCGCGAAGCCAGTGATTTACTGATTCCGGACAGCAAGACGAGCCTGGGCGCACCAGCGTACAATCCCAGCAAAATTAGCGCAGAACGGCGGTGCCAGGCGATGACAGCCACGCTCGGTAGCTACGGGCACGTCAGGTCGACCGATACCTTCGACACCCTGAATCCGGCCACGAACGAGGTCATCGGCACCTACCCGGTCTTCAACGCGCAGGACGTCGCGGTGACCGTTGAGCGGGCCAGGGCGGCCGCGCAGTGGTGGGCTGACCTCGGCTGGTCCGGCCGCAAGCAGCGGCTGCTGGCCTGGAAGTCGCACCTGACCAGGTACATCGGCCGGCTGGCCGAGCTCGTGCACACCGAGACCGGCAAGCCGCTGGCCGACGCCCAGCTGGAGATCCTGCTAGCGATCGTCCACATCGACTGGGCAGCCAGGCACGCCCGCCGCGTGCTCGGCCCGCGCCATGTGCGCAGCGGCCTGGTCGCCTTCAACTACACGGCCACGCTGGAGTACCAGCCACTCGGCGTAGTGGGCGTCATCGGCCCGTGGAACTATCCTGTCTTCACGCCCATGGGCTCCATCGCGTACGCCCTTGCTGCCGGGAACGGGGTAGTTTTCAAGCCCAGCGAACTGACGCCCGCGGTCGGCGCGTGGCTGGTGAGTTCCTTTGCCGAGGTAGTACCCGAACAGCCGGTGTTCCAGCTGGTTACCGGGATGGGTGAGACTGGCGACCACCTCGCGCGCAGCGGGGTCGACAAGATCGCCTTCACCGGCTCGGCCGCTACCGCGAAGAAGGTCATGGCCGCCTGCGCCGAGAACCTCACGCCGCTGGTCGCCGAATGCGGCGGCAAGGACGCGTTCATTGTCGGCGCGGACGCCGACCTGGACGCCGCCGCCGATGCCTGCGCCTGGGGCGCGCTATCCAACGCCGGCCAGACGTGCGTCGGAGTCGAGCGGGTCTATGTAGTCCAGGACGTGTACCACCAGTTCCTGGAGAAGCTGACCGACCGCGTCACGCAGATCAGGCCAGGTGATGACCGGGAGGCCGACTACGGACCGATGACGCTGCCGGGCCAGGCGGAAGTCATCGAGAAGCACATCGCGGACGCGCTGGCACGCGGCGGCCGCCCGGTCGTCGGCGGCATCGCGAGTATCCGGCGGCCGTACGTCGGCCCGGTGATCCTTGCGGACGTGCCAGAAGAAAGCAAGGCCGTGACGGACGAGACCTTCGGGCCGACCATCACGGTGGCGAAGGTCGCCAGCATCAGCGAGGGTGTCGAGCGAGCGAACGCCAGCCGTTACGGCCTGGGCGGCACGGTCTTCGCCGGCAGCGGGAAAGCGGCGATGGCGGCAGCACGCTCGATGCGCAGCGGTATGACAGCGATCAACTCGGTCATCTCGTTCGCCAGCATCCCGGCGCTGCCGTTCGGTGGCGTGGGCGATTCCGGGTTCGGCCGCATCCACGGCGCCGACGGGCTGCGAGAGTTCGGCCGGCCGAAGTCGATCGCCCGGCTGCGGATGAAGCCGCTGGTGAACCTGACGTCGTTCAGCCGGACCGACGAGGACCTGAAGAAGATCATGAAGCTGGTCACGGTCCTGCACGGCAAGCGCTATAAGTAGCCGGCCCGGCTGCCGCCCTAGCGGCCTGGCAGCTCCTGCTCAATGGCCCTTACTGAGAGCCAGCCGCTGCCAGCAGCGAGTCGGCGGGATCTAGCGCCGCTAGCGGGGCGCGGCCCTGAATCAGGTCGGCGGCTCGCTCGGCGATGGCGATAGTGGGCGCGTTGGTGTTGCCGCGCGGCACTGTCGGCATTACCGACGCATCGACGACCCGGAGCGCCTCGACCCCGCGCACCCGCAACTCGGTATCGAGCACACTGGTGAGCTTGCTAGCGGCAAGGCGCGAGTCGCCGCCCATCGCGCAAGTGCCGACTGGATGGTAGAGCGTCGATAGGTTGCCCCGGATCCACTCCCGGAGTTCGGCATCGGTCCGGACGTCGGTCCCCGGCGCCATTTCCGACTTGAGCTGACGGCTGAGCGGCCGGGCTGCCGCGAACTCGCGCGCCATGCCGACCGCGGCAACAAGCGGATCGAGATCGGCCAGGTCGGACAGGTAGGAAGGGTCGATCAGCGGCTTGTGCCGCGGATCGGAACTGCGCAGCCGGATCTTGCCCCGGCTGCCCACGGCGACAAGCGTGATCAGCACGGACAGCGCCCGGCTGGCAGGGTCTGCCAGACCGCCATCAAGATAGGGAACGGGCAGTACGTGCCACTGAATATCGGGCGCCGACAACGCGGGATCGGTCCGGCTGAACCCGCCCGCCTCGGCAATATTCGTCGTCATCGGTCCGGTATGAGTCATCTGCCACCGTGCGAGGTTCGCCGGACCAGCCTTCTCCCACAGGCTCCGGGTCTTGGGTGCGCTCCACATCGCGGTGACAACCGGGTGATCGGACAGGTTGCTGCCCACTCCCGGGCTGTCGGCCACCACCGCGATGTCGTGCTCGCGCAGGTGATCGGCCGGGCCGATGCCGGACAGCATCAGCAACTGCGGGCTGCCGATGACCCCGCCGCAGACGATCACCTCTGACCCGGCTTCTGCCAGCTCCTCCGCGCCGCGGCGCAGGTAGCGCACGCCGGTCGCCCGGCCGCCCTCGATCTCGATGCCGGTGACAAGCGCATCAGTCTGGACGGTCAGGTTCGGCCGGTCCGCCGCGGGCTTCAGGTAGGCATCTGCCGCCGACCATCGTCTCCCGGCCTTCTGAGTGACCTGGTAATAGCCGACGCCGTCCTGATTCGGCCCGTTAAAGTCGTCATTTGCCGGGACGCCACAGTTACGTGCGGCAGACAGGAACGCACCGGTCAGGCTGCTCTTGAACTTGAGGTCCTGCACGCTCAGCGGTCCGGCGGCGCCGTGATAGGCCGAGGCGCCGCGCGAGTTGCTCTCGGCGCGGAGGAAGTACGGCAGCAGGTCGGTGTAACCCCAGCCCTCGCAGCCGTAGTCATCCCGCCACGAGTCATAGTCATGCCGGTTGCCGCGGATATAGATCATGGCGTTGATCGACGACGAGCCGCCCAGTACCCGCCCGCGCGGCCAGTAGATCGACCGGCCGCCTGCACGGTCCTGCGGGACAGTCTGGAAGTTCCAGTCGTATGCGGTCTGGAAGAGCAGGTTCACCGCGGCCGGGATGTGAATCTCGTCGGCCGTGTCCGGCGGCCCGGCTTCGAGCAGCAGCACCCGGACTTCCGGATTCTCGCTCAGGCGCGAGGCCAGCACGCAGCCGGCGCTGCCGGCGCCGGCGATGACGTAGTCGTACACGCCTGTCCTCCCAGCTCACTCCGGAGTCGGTGGAAGCCTGCCAATCCGACCAGAGCACCGGAACATCGCCGACAAGAGTATCGGTGTATTTATGCCTGGCTCTCGCAATTGGAGCGTGATCTATAGCTACGATCCGACTTTCCATATTTCAGATGATCGTCAGAGTAGCAGGGGCTGCGACCAGACTCCCGGGCGCAGACAATAGCGCGCTCCCGGCCCGCAGACCGGGAGCGCGCTCCCCCCACTATGCGGTCCTGGTAATCCGGCGGGCCCCCGAGAACCGCCGGCTTACCGTCCGGACCGCGAGCCGCTCAGCGGCTCATTTCGGGCCCAGAACAGGCCCAAGACCCGGTGACTGAAAACCCCGCCTGCTGTTAGCCTCGAGGCTCCAGCCCCATCACTCTTCGTATCCACACGATGCCACATCGTGTTGGCTATGGGAATACCCCAGGTCAGGCGCGCTAATCCAGCATCAGCAGAGGCTCGATGGCTGGGTTGCCGGATCCGGTGCTGACTGCGGCAGGCGGCCAAGGATTTCGGACAACATCAGCAACCGGGAGCCTGAAAGCGTGTTTCTGGCAAGGAATAATCCCGGCACAGCGCGCCAGGCAGGCCTCTGCCGCGGCCGGGTGCGCCGCCGCTGACCAGCCGGCCGCTCGTAGAAGACCTGCCCCCGGCGCGGGCCGCTGCTGCCGATACGGTGAGTGCATGCCGAAAGACCCGGAATCCCCCGTCGTCCTGTCGAAGATCTATACCCGGACTGGCGACGACGGCACGACAGCGCTCGGAGACATGAGCCGGGCGCACAAGACGGATCCGCGACTGGCCGCTTACGCCGACACCGACGAGGCAAACTCGGCTATCGGCGTCGCGGTCACGGTCGGTAAGCCGCCCGCGGATATCAGTCAGGTGCTGCTCCGGGTTCAGAACGAGCTGTTCGACGTCGGCGCCGACTTGTGCAACCCTGTCGCCCCAGACCCCGCATATCCCCCGCTCCGGGTAGATGAGGGTTACATCACGGCACTCGAGCAGGACTGCGACAGGTTCAACGAGGGACTGCCGGTCCTGCGAAGCTTCGTGTTGCCGGGCGGCACAGCGGCGACTGCGTTGCTGCACGTGGCCAGGACAGTGGTCCGGCGGGCTGAGCGGAGCACCTGGGCCGCCCTCGAGGTTTACCGCGAGAGCATGAACCCGCTCACCGCGCGCTACCTGAACCGGCTGTCAGACCTGCTTTTCATCCTGGCGCGCCGGGCGAACGAAGAGCACGGCGATCTGCTCTGGAAGCCGGGCGGCGAGCGTTAGGTCCGCTGCCTCCTGGCTCGGTTCACTTTCACTGCTAGCTAGCCCGCAGGTGGAACTGCGGTGAGGACTCCAGCCAGGCCAGCAGACCGGTAAATGCGGCATGCGACATTGCAAGCTCGACGGGCTGGATCCCGCCATTCTGGCGTTCTCCGGATCCAGGCGCCCTCACGCGCCGGACTTCACACTCGGCAATGACGATCTCGACGCCAAACCTGGCCGCCTCAGCGGTGGTCGGCCTGCGGCTGCGCACGATCGCCAGTCCGGCGCGATCGAAGCACGCTCGCGGCCGCAGGCGGAGGGTGACCGCCGGGTGCCAGCACAACTGACTGCGCTGGAACTCAGCGAGGCCGTCGTGCCATTTCGCGCCAGGTGCCTGGCGCAGGCCGCATTCGATGATGCCGCCATGCCTGGCGATCACCCGGCTGCGCAGCGCCAGCCAGGCCACGCCGGCGAAGACGAGCACAGCGACAACCAGCGCAATGGCGAGAGCGACCTCAGCTATCACCCCTGCCGTTCCCGCTCTGCCGTGCCCGTGGTCGTCTTGCCGTCGCGGTCCTGGGCCGTGCTAACCCTGAGCCGCTGCCCGGAGCAGGGACCGGTAATACCGGACGTCGGCTGGCTCCTCGGGACCGACGGGGCCTGCCACCCGGAGCGCCTCGTCCAGCGACGACTGCACGCTTTCGGAATCCACGGCACTGCCGAGCCGCGCTCGCCGCGCCAGGATCGACACCCGGTTGTCGGCCATGGACAGGAATCCCCCGGTCACCGCGGCGAAGACGTCAGGCCCGCCACTGTCCGGCCGGATCTGCACCATGCTGCCCTCATAGAGGATGCCGATGATCGGGGCATGGTTGGTCAGCAAGCCGATCTCGCCGTCCAGCGTCCGGGCAATCACCATCTCAGCGCTGCCCGACCACAGCTCGCCTTCCGGTTCGACGAGCGCTACCTGCATGCTCATAGTGCTACCTCGCGCAACTCCGTCACGGCGCTAGTCCTGCGCAACTCCGTCACGGCGCTAGTCCTGCGCAACTCCGTCACGGTGCTAGTCCCGCGCAACTCCGTCACGACCGCTCCAGGTCCTTGGCCTTGCGCTCGACGTCCTCGATCCCGCCGACCATGAAGAATGCCTGCTCCGGGACGTGGTCGTAGCGGCCTTCGCAGAGGGCCTTGAAGGACGCGATAGTCTCCTTCAGCGGCACGAAGACGCCCGGCTGGCCGGTGAACTGCTCGGCCACGAACATCGGGTGCGACAGGAACCGCTCGATCCGCCGGGCCCGCTGCACCGTGACCTTGTCCTCTTCGGACAGCTCGTCGATACCGAGGATGGCGATGATGTCCTGCAGCTCGGTGTACCGCTGCAGGATCCGCTGCACCTCGCGGGCGACTTCGTAGTGCTCGTGACCGACGTACGCCGGCGCCAGGATCCGGGATGTCGAGGCCAGCGGGTCCACCGCCGGGAAGATGCCCTTCTGGGTGATCTCCCTGGACAGTGCCGTAGTCGCGTCGAGGTGGGCGAACACGGCCGATGGCGCGGGGTCGGTGTAGTCGTCAGCGGGCACGTAGATCGCCTGCATGGAGGTGATCGAGTGACCGCGGGTCGAGGTGATCCGCTCCTGCAGCTGGCCCATCTCGTCGGCCAGCGTCGGCTGATAGCCCACCGCCGACGGCATCCGGCCGAGCAGTGTCGACACTTCCGAGCCAGCCTGCGTGAACCGGAAGATGTTGTCGATGAACAGCAGCACGTCCTGCTGCTGCACGTCGCGGAAGTACTCGGCCATCGTCAGCGCCGACAGGGCGACTCGGAGGCGGGTGCCCGGCGGCTCGTCCATCTGGCCGAAGACCAGCGCCGTGTCCTTGATGACGCCAGACTCGGTCATTTCCAGGAACAGGTCGTTGCCCTCACGCGTCCGCTCGCCGACTCCTGCAAAGCAGGACACACCGCCGAAGTTCTTCGCGACTCGGGTGATCATCTCCTGGATCAGGACGGTCTTGCCCACGCCGGCGCCGCCGAACAGGCCGATCTTGCCGCCCTTGACGTACGGCGTCAGCAAGTCGATGACCTTGATGCCGGTTTCGAGGATCTCGGTGCGTGCTTCCAGCTGGTCGAACGGCGGCGGATCCCGGTGAATCCCCCATCGCTCGGTGACCTCCAGCGATGACGCCGGCACGTCCAGCGGCTCGCCGAGCACGTTGAAGACGTGGCCCTTGGTGACATCACCAACCGGCACGCTGATGGGGCCGCCGGAGTCGGTGACGACGGCGCCCCGGACAAGCCCGTCGGTCGGCTGCATCGAGATGGCCCGCACCTCGTCGTCACCGAGGTGCTGCGCGATCTCCAGCGTCAGCGTCCGGGTCGTACCGCCGAGCGTCACGTCCACATGCAGCGCGTTGTAGATCTCCGGCATCTCCTCTGTGGCGAACTCAACGTCCACGACGGGGCCGATCACCCTGGATACCCGGCCGGTGGCTGCCGGCCTGGCCGCCGCGTCGGCGGTGGTCTCTGCGGTAGCGCTCATGTTGCAGCTCACTTACTCCCTGGTCGCGTCGGCCAGCGCGTTCGCGCCGCCCACGATTTCACTGATTTCCTGGGTGATCTCGGCCTGCCGAGCCTTGTTGGCTTCCCGGCTGAGCTTCTCGATCAACTCATTCGCGTTGTCGGTGGCCGACTTCATTGCCCGCCGCCGCGCCGCGATCTCGGAGGCGGCAGAGTCAAGCAGCGCCTGGAAGAGCCTGCTTTCCACATACCACGGCAGCAGCGCGTTGAGAACATCCTCTGGCGACGGCTCAAACTCGTAGATCGGCAGCGGACCGGTCGGCGGAGGCTCATCAGTTGGCACGACCTCCAGCGGCAGCAGCCGGTGGACAACCGCCTCCTGGGTCAGCATCGACACGAACTGCGTGTAGACGACGTGGATCTCGTCGACACCGCCTTCCGCTGTCGGGCGGTCGAAGGCCTCCAGCAGGCCGCTGGCTATCTCAGCCGCGTTCTCCTGTCGCGGGGTGTCGGAGAAGCCGCTCCACTCGGCCGCCATCTCGCGGCCGCGGAACCGGTGCCAGCCGATGCCCTTGCGGCCCGCCACGTAGGTGACGGTCTCGACCTGCTGGCTTTCGAGCAGCGCGCGCAAGCTCTGCGCCTCGCGCAGCACGTTGGCGTTGAACCCGCCGCAGAACCCTCGGTCGCTGGTCAGGATGACCACCGCCGCCCTGGTCGGGCTCAGCACCGGCTGCGTCAGCGGATGATCGATGTTCTCGGATCTGCTGACGACCGCCTCGACCGCCCTGGTGAGCTCCCTGGCGTAAGGCGCCGCCGCGTGCAGCCGCTGCTGCGCTTTGATGATCCGCGAGGACGCGATCAGCTCCTGGGCACGCGTGATCTTGGCGGTGGACTGGACACTGCGGATCCGCCGCCGTACCGCGCGAAGCTGGGCTCCCATGCTGCCTTATCCCGCCTTACTGGTTCGCGGCTGGCGGTGCCGCGGTGTACTGATGGACCCGCTCGGGTTCGACGCGATCTGCGTCCAGTGGCTCGGCCGGCTCGTCGGACACCAGCAACTCGCCGTCGCTCTTCTCGAACGTGCCGCGGAACTGACCGATCGCGTCCTTGAGCGCCACGACGGTGTCGTTGCTCAGGTCGCCGGTTTCCCGGATCGCGTCGTAGATGCCGGGGCGGGTCCTGGCGAGGTCATCGAGGAACTCGGTCTCGAACCGCCGCACGTCCTCCACCGGCACGTCATCGAGGTAACCCTCGGTACCGGCCCAGACCGAGACCACCTGCCGCTCGACCGGGAAGGGGCTGTACTGCGGCTGCTTGAGCAGTTCCACCAGCCGGGCACCGCGGTCAAGCTGAGCGCGCGAGGCCGGGTCCAGGTCAGAAGCGAATGACGCGAACGCCTCCAGGTCGCGGTACTGCGACAGCGCCAGCTTCAGTCCGCCGGCCACTTTTTTCATGGCCTTGATCTGCGCGTTGCCGCCCACCCGGGAAACCGACTGGCCGACGTTGATGGCCGGGCGGACGCCAGAGTTGAACAAGTCGGTTTCCAGGAAGATCTGGCCGTCAGTAATCGAGATCACGTTCGTCGGGATGTAGGCGGAGATGTCGTTCGCCTTCGTCTCGACGATGGGCAGGCCGGTCAGCGACCCGCCGCCCAACTCGTCTGACAGCTTGGCGCAGCGCTCGAGCAGGCGGGAGTGCAGGTAGAACACGTCTCCGGGGTAGGCCTCGCGGCCCGGCGGGCGACGCAGCAGCAGCGAGATGGCGCGGTAGGCCTCCGCCTGCTTGGTCAGGTCGTCGAACACGATCAGCACGTGCTTGCCCTGGTACATCCAGTGCTGACCGATGGCCGAGCCGGTATAGGGAGCAATGTACTTGTAACCAGCCGGGTCAGACGCCGGCGCCATGACGATCGTGCTGTACTCCAGCGCGCCGGCATCTTCCAGCGCGGCGCGTACCGCGGAGATGGTGGAACCCTTCTGGCCGACTGCTACGTAAATGCAGCGCACCTGCCGGGCCGGGTCGCCGGAGTCCCAGTTCTGCTTCTGGTTGATGATCGTGTCGATGGCGATCGTGGTCTTGCCGGTCTGGCGGTCACCGATGATCAGCTCGCGCTGGCCCCGGCCCACCGGCGTCATGGCGTCGATGGCCTTGATACCGGTCTGCAGCGGCTGGGTAACCGGCTTACGCTGCACCACGGTCGGCGCCTGCAGCTCGAGCTGCCGCTCCTCGGTATGACCCTGGATCGGGCCAAGGCCGTCCAGCGGGACGCCCAGCGGGTCGACCACGCGCCCGAGGAAGCCGTCGCCGACCGGGACGGACAGCACCTCGCCGGTGCGCTTGACACGCTGGCCTTCCTCGATGTGGCTGAAGTCACCGAGCACCACGACGCCGATCTCGCGGACGTCCAGGTTCAGAGCGATGCCGCGAGTACCGTCCTCGAACTCGAGCAACTCGTTGGCCATCACCGACGGCAGGCCGGAGACCTTCGCGATGCCGTCGCCGCACTCCACCACGGCGCCGACCTCCTCGGTGGAGGCCGCTCCGGGCTCGTACGTCGCGACGAACCGCTCGAGAGCGTCGCGGATCTCTTCCGGCCGGATTGTCAGCTCCGCCATGTTTCTGTCCTTCTCATCCTTATCGGGCTTGTCCGTGTCGGACTTGTCATACTCGGGCTGGGGCACCTGGTCGCCAGACTCGGTGGGCTCTGGCTACGGGCTCTCGCCGCGACCCGGGTCGCCGGGACCGGGGTCGCCCCGGCCGCCAGTCCGCCCAGGTTCGCCGGCCATGTCATGACGCCAGCTTGCGGCGAGCCTCGGCAAGCCGGGTGGCCACGCTCCCGTCGATGAGCTCGTCGCCCACGCGCACCGTCATGCCGCCGGATACCCGCGGGTCGAGCACCACATTAAGGTGCACCTGGTGACCGTAGGCTGTGGCTAGCGCCGAAGCCAGGCGGCTGCGCTGCTGGGCGGTCAGCGCGATGGCCACCCGCACTTCAGCCACCACAGACTCCCGCCGGCGCGCTGCCAGCTGGGCATAGTGCTCAAGGCTGACATCGACGCTGCGTCCTAGCGGGCTGATCGCCGCCTCGGTGATCAGCCGCAGCGCTTCCGGTGTCACTTTACCCGCCAGCAGTCCGGCGAGGAGGCCGCGCTTAGCGTCCGCGGACACAAACGGGTTGGTCAGCGCGATCCGCAGTTCCGGCTGGCTGGCCACGACCCGGCCGAACCGGAAGAGCGCGTCCTCCAGGTCGTCCAGGTGGCCTTCGTCATCGGCTGCCGCGACGATTGCCTCGGCAGCCAGTTCCTCGACCGCGTCGGTCAGGTCACCGGGCGCCGACCAGCGGGCGGCCGCGGCCGCTGCTACCAGGTCAGCTGTCGCCTCGCTGACCCGGCCGGCGAGCAGCGAGGTGGCGAGCCCCGATCTTGCATCGGCAGGACGCGACGGATCGGCCAGCGCCCGGCGCAGTGACGGCTGGCTGGCCAGCAGGCCGGCCACGGTGAACAGCTCGTTCCCGAGCGTCACCGCCGTTGCCACGCTCACCGTCAGCGGCGCCAGCCGCTCCTCGAGCTCGGCAAGAGATGCCCTGCTGATGCCCCTCATGACGATGTCCGCGCCCCTGACGCCTGGCTCTGACTAGTCTCGAGTTCGGTCAGGAACCGGTCCACAACGCGGCTCTGCCGGGCGTCGTCGTCCAGCGACTCACCGACGATCTTGCTTGCCAGCTGCACCGACAGGGTGCCGATCTCCGCGCGCAGCGAAGCGAACGCCTGCTGCCGGTCGGCGGCGATCTGCGCCTGGGCAGTTTCGGTGATCCGGCGCGCCTCGGCCTGTGCCTGCTCGCGCATCTCGGCAATGATCCCGGCGCCCTGCTCCCTGGCCTCCTCGCGAAGGCGAGCCGCTTCGTGCCGCGCTTCGGCGAGCTGGGCCTGGTACTGCTCCAGCACGTGCCTGGCCTGGGCCTGCATCTCCTCGGCCTTCTGCAGCCCGCCCTCGATCTTCTCGGTCCGCTCGTCGAGCGTCGCGGTGATCCTGGGCAGCAGGACCTTCCAGAGCGCGAAGAAGACGACGAAGAACCCGATCGCGCCGACGATGACCTCAGTCCAGTTCGGCACAAGCGGGTTGGGCGACGACGACGCCGCTAGCAGATGCAACATGGCGGCTACCTCTTCCAGCCGGGGGGTACTACTTGATGAAGAACGGCACCGCGATGCCGATGAGGGCCAGCGACTCGGTCAGCGCGAAGCCGATCCACATCAGGCCGGTGACACGGCCGGCCGCTTCAGGCTGACGCGCGATCGACTCGATCGTGCGGCCGAAGATCAGGCCGATGCCGACGCCGGGGCCGATGGCCGCGAGGCCGTAGGTCAGCGCACCGAGGTTGATGATGTGGTACCAGACCGGGCTGCCAGAGGATGACCCCGGCCCGGCAGCGGCCACTGCGGTGAGCGCATGCCGCGCGCCGGTGGCAACGTAGAGCAGGTGATGCAGGTGCACCAGGTGCTGCATTGGTGTGTTTCCTTTGTGTCAGGCCCGGCGGCAGGTCCGCCGGGGTTGGTCCGTTTCGGCGGTCGGGTCAGTGCGCGGGTTCGTACGCGCCCGAGATATAGGTAGCTGTCAAGATCGTGAAGATGAATGCCTGCAGTGCCTGGATCAGCACCTCGAGCCCGGTGAGGAGGATCACGAGCACGAACGACGTGGCGGCGAACAGGGCGCCGATCGACAAGCTGAGCAGGTACCAGGTGGCCAGCGTGAACACCAGCAGCAGCACGTGCCCGGCCAGCATGTTCGCGAACAATCGGACGGACAGCGTGAACGGCCGCACCAGGATGTTGGAGAACAGCTCGATCGGCACCAGCAACGGCAGGATCCACCACGGCGCTCCGGATGGCACCGACATGTTCTTGAAGTAGCCGAACACGCCCTGGTGCTTCATGCCGAGGAACATGTAGATGCACCACACCATGCCGGCCAGCGCCACCGGGTATCCGTACTTCGCCATCGCCGGGAAGTAGAGGATCGGGATGATGCCGAAGATGTTGTTGATCCAGATGAAGAAAAACAGCGACACCAGGAAGGCGAGCCATTTGTCGCCTCCCTTGCCCAGTTGCGGGCGCAGGATCTGATCGCGGACGAACAGGATGCCCATCTCGCCGACATTCTGAATTCCGCGCGGCACCAGCTTCGGCGAATGGAAGGCGAACCAGAAGAAGACCACGACGATGATGGTGCTGAGCACCACCAGCAGGCCTGGCTTGCCGAACCCGATGCTGCCGACCTTGAACAGCGGCGTGAAGTAGAAGTCGTTGATCGATGGTGCCGGGAAGCCGCAGCCGGAGAAAACGTGGCTGGTGTTCGGATCGCAGTGCTTCGCGGCCTCGGCCGCAACTACTACACTCACCGGGTTTCCCCTCCGGGCTGTCGCGTGCGAACTGGCACGTTGGCGTGCCCGGGGGTAGTCCCCCCGAACCCGCGCGGTGCCTCGGGCCGCCGCGGGTCAAGTCGAGTCATCATGGCGTAACGGGAGAGGTCAGCTGAAATCGGGGTTGCCGTTAGGCGCCCGGGTGTCATCACGCGGTCTATCAGGATCTGGTAACCCGGAAGATGATCAGGGCGATCGACAAGCCGATGCCGAGGATCATGCCGAGCGGAAACAGGATCGTGATGCCCGTCCAGTGGCCGACCAGCCAGCCGATCCCGCCGTAGAGGATCATGCCGCCTAGCAGGTAGCTGAGGATCTGCCAGCCGTCGCGCTCTCGCGGCGGACCGGTCAGCGGCGGCGCCTGCCCCTCCTGACCCGGCCCGGGACTGCGGTCCGGCTTCACCCGCGAGGTCATGCCAGCTCACCAGATGCCGCTGGATGCGGGCAGCACTGCAGGCGGGCCGCACTCTGCCGTCCGCAGCGGAAGTCGGAGCCACGGGTCATCGTTCTCCGTCCGGCTCGACATAGAGCATCTTCGTCCTAGTCCAGGTGACCGCCAGAGCGATGTCGTAGACCAGGACGAGAACGATGGCAGTCAGCCCGAACGTCCAAGCGCTGAACGCGGTGCTGTTCTGGAAGCGGCCCACCAGGAAGAGCAGGACCAGGATCTTCACCACGTAGGTGCCCATCCCGGCGAGCATCATCGCCTGCGGGCTAACCTTCGCAGCCCGGCCCAGGGCAAGCACGCTGAGCCCGAAGAATGCGGCCACCACGACCACCGCGATCGCCGCGCCGAGCAGGCCCTTGTGGCCGGCGATGACAGCGCTGAGCACTACCATGACCGTGGCCACCGCGGCCGTCACGGCAGCGGATCGCCGCGCCATCGGGGCGATGTTCGCCAGCATCTTTGCAAGGCTCCGGGTGATGTGTTAGCGCGGCTGGGTTGCCCAGCAGACCGCGAAGTACGTCGTGGTGCCAGTGCCGTCATGACACTTGCCGCCTGGCCTGTGCGTCCAGGTGAGCGAAACGTATCACGGCGCTCGCAGCACCCTGTGAGTGGGTGCTCGTGAAAGATATCACAAGCTCCCCTTCCGGGCCCGCACTGAGGTCGCCGACAGCGCTCTGCCTGCCCTACTGAACACCACAAAATCACAGGTCAGATAGGAAACGGCAGAGGTCATCGGCTGGTCAAGAAACAGTGCTGGTCTAGTCAGGCGATCTGCTGGCCCATTCACGGTTTGCAGCGTGCCTGGACCCTTGAGCCAGTGCTGCGAACCGGTCCTACGGAGCCAGTGCTACGACAGTGCACCCGGCTCGGGCTGGCTGCCGCCGACCGCGGGATTCGGCGAGAGTCCCGGCAGCCCGCCGGGAGCCCGGTGCGTAGCCCGGTAGACAGCCGGCTGGCCGGAAACCGCCGGAGGTGGCGTGCCAACGACCGACCGGCCCGCGAGCCACGACGGCTCGTCTCGGTACCTGCCCGTCGAGCCCGCCGGGCTGGCGGAATCTAGCACCGTCGATCCAGGCGCCGGCGACCCGACCACGGTGGACCCGACCACGGGCGACCCGACCACGGGCGACCCGACCACGGGCGACCCGACCACGGGCGCCCCCGGCGCAGTGGACTCAAACACGGTTGACTGAACCGCGGTTGGCTGAAGGGCGGTCGGCTCAAGCACGGGAGACTCACGAACCGTTGACTCAGCCACCGGCGACTCGGACCGCAGGCTGCCTAGCCCGGCACGGGCCGTGCCAGCACCGGTGCCGACGTCGGCAAGCCCGGCCGGCCGTGATCGCTGCCACCACCGCAGTCGCGGCATCGACAGGAGCAGCAGCACCGCTACAGCGACTGCGGTGATGATCACGAAGACGAAGATCGGCGCTCCGTGGTGGTTCGAGTTGCCCTGCTGCACGGTCTTCTGAATCGACAGCCAGACAACGGTGCCGGAGAACGCAGCGGCCCACAGATACATGATCAGCACGCTGGCCCGCTGCGAATGGCCGATGTCCAGCAACCGGTGATGCAGGTGCTTGCGGTCCGGCGCGAACGGCGAGCGGCCCGCTCTGGTCCGCCGCACTATCGCCAGCAGCAGGTCGCCGTACGGGATGACGAGCAGCGCAGCCGGTAGCAGCAGCGGCAGGATCACGGGATACCGGTTGATCTGGGTGGTGAGGTTCGCTGGCGAAACTGAGGTGATGCTCGAGATCGGGGCGTAAGCCAGCAGCAGGCCGAGCAGCATCGAACCGGTGTCGCCCATGAAGATCGTGGCCGGCGAGAAGTTATGCGGCAGGAAGCCCAGGCACATGCCGATCAGGATGGCCGACGCCAGCGCCGGGGCGGCTAGCGAGGAGACATCAATGACCTTGGTCAGCGTGTAGTAGTAGAGGAAGAACGAGATGGCCGCGATGCATACGATCCCGGCCGCCAGGCCATCCAGGCCGTCGATGAAGTTCACCGCGTTGATGGTTGCCACCACGATCAGGATCGTCAGGACCGTCGCCTCGTTGGGAGTCGGCACGTAAGTGCTGCCGCCTGGCAAGGGCAGCCAGCTCAGCGACGTCCCGGTGGCCACTAGGATGCCCCCGGCCGCGACCTGCCCGGCCGCCTTGGGCAGCGCGTCCATGCCCCAGCGGTCGTCGATGAAGCCGATCACGACCAGCAATCCGCCAGCGAGCAGCAAGCCGGTGATCATCCCGGTGTCGGCTAGCCCGGCAAACAACGGAATCTGGTCGGCGACCAGAAGGCCGGCCGCCAGGCCCCCGTACATGGCAAGCCCGCCGAGGGTCGGGATCGGGACCACGTGCACGTCCCGGTCTCTGGGCTGCTTCATCGCCCCGGCTCGCCGGGCCACGCGCCGTACCAGGGGCGTCAGGAAGTAGGTGACGGCGGCCGCAACCAGAAGCGTGAGGACATAGTCGCGCACCCGGCCTCACCAGGCCTGAGCAGGTTTGTCAACCATCATGGCAACTGTAGAGCACCCGGCCCGCTGCTTTGCTGAATGCTGGCGACCCGTGGGGAATGCTGAGCCTGTCGTTATGCGGCCCGATGGTTATCCTGCGCCTGGCCCCGGGCCTGCTCACGGCTCGGCTGCGTCGGCTCCGGCCGCCACTGCCGCGACCTCGCGCAGCCTGCCTACCGAAATCGCGCCCCGGCGCAGCAGCCGGGGCTGAGGGCCGGTCAGGTCGACGATCGTCGAAGCCACGCCGCCGGCCACCTTCCCGCCGTCAAGGTAGACCGAGACGGCTTCGCCTAGCTGGTCCCTGGCCTCCGCAGCCGTCGTTGCCGAGGGAGATCCCGACAGGTTGGCGCTGCTCACCGCCATCGGCCCGGTCTCGCGCAGCAGGTCGAGAGCTACCGCGTCCTCCGGCATCCGGATCGCGACCGTGCCCTTGGTATCGCCGAGATCCCAGCTGAGCGTGCGCGCCGCGCGGCAGACGATGGTCAGGCCGCCTGGCCAGAACTCGTCGATCAGCCGCTGTCCGTCCGGCCCGAGGTCTTCGACGAGCGCGGCGGCAGCCCGCACCGTGCCGACGAGCACCGGCGGCGGCATATCGCGGCCGCGTCCCTTGGCCGCCAGCAGCCGCGTGACCGCCGTCGGGCTGAAGGCGTCAGCGCCTATCCCGTACACGGTGTCGGTCGGCAGCACGACCAGTTCACCGTTGAGGACGGCGGTAACGGCGGCCGCAAGCCCTTCCCTGCGCTGTACCTCGTCCGCACAGTCAAACCAGGCGCTCATAGCTGATCATCCTGCCATGCCCGGGCGCGCCTACGACCGCGTCGCGGTGACGAACCGATCACGGCCCGCCAGATCCACGTTGTTGCGAGTGTCTCGCCATCCGCTGTCCTCGGCGAAAACCCAGTAGACGGCGGCCCCCTGCTGGGCGCCGTGCTCTATTGCCAGCAGCCCGCCTGGCCGGAGCAGCCGGCGCGCCGTCCGCTCGACTACCCGCACGGCATCGAGCCCGTCGGTCCCGCCCCAGAGCGCGGTCGCCGGGTCGTACTCCCCCACCTCAGGTGGCACCCAGGCGCCGACCGGAATGTACGGCGGGTTGCTGACGACCAGATCCAGCTGGCCGTCAAGCTCGGGCAGCGCGGCCGAGAAGTCGCCGGCGTGCAGCATCACGCGGCCCGCAGTGTGCGGCGAGGCGGCAGCCACGCTGGCGATGTTCCGCTCGGCCCACTGACGGGCCAGCGGATCGGCCTCCACCGCGTGCACGACAGCCCGCGGGACCTCCTGGGCTACGGACAGCGCTATCGCCCCGGACCCGGTGCCAAGATCGGCCACCACCGGCTCGGCGACGTCCATCTCGGCCAGCCGGTCGATCGCCCATCCGGTCATCACCTCAGTCTCCTGCCTGGGCACGAACACTCCCGGCCCGACGGCCAGTTCCAGGTACCGGAAAAACGCCTGACCGGTGATGTGCTGCAACGGCTCCCGGGCCTCCCGGCGCGCTACCTCGTCCCAGAATCGCGGGTCGAATCCCGCATCGGGCACCAGGTGCAGCTCGGCTCGTGACACCCCGTGCAGGCGTGCGGCGATCAGCTCAGCGTCAGTTCGGGGCGACTCGACTCCCGCCTCGGCAAGCCTCGCGGTCGCGATCGCGATCTCATCTAGCAGCAGGCTCACTTAGATCACACTCAACGTTCCAGGAGAGCACATGCAGAGCACTCTCAGTTTCCCGCTGGCCGCGCTTAGTTTTTCGCGGTTCGCGCGATTCCCGCTGGTCACACTCGATTTCTTGGAGTTTCGCGGTCAGCCGCCGTCGGAACCGGCGATCTTTTCCGCACGGTCCGCTTCGACCAGCGCGGAAATCACTGCGTCCAGATCGCCGTCGATGACCTGATCCAGGTTGTAGGCCTTGAATCCGACGCGGTGATCGGAGATTCGGTTCTCCGGGAAGTTGTAGGTCCGCACCCGCTGAGAGCGGTCAACGGTAGCGACCTGGCTGCGCCGTTCCGCTGAGGCCTGCGCGTCAGCCTCCTCTTGCGCCAGTGTCAGCAGCCTGGCCCGCAGCACACGCATGGCCTGCTCCTTGTTCTGGAGCTGGCTCTTCTCGTTCTGGCAGGAGACGACGACGCCAGTCGGCAGGTGCGTGATCCGGACGGCCGAGTCCGTGGTGTTCACGCTCTGGCCGCCAGGCCCTGACGACCGGAACACATCGACCTTCAGGTCAGCGGGGTCGATCGTGACGTCGACCGGGTCGGCCTCTGGCATCACCAGGACGCCCGCGGCGGAGGTGTGGATGCGCCCCTGCGACTCGGTGGCCGGGACGCGCTGCACGCGGTGGACGCCGCCTTCGTACTTCAGCTGCGACCAAGCGCCCTCGTCGCCACGCGCCTTGACCGCTACCGTCGCGTCCTTGTAGCCGCCGAGACCGGTCATCGTCGAGTCGAGCAGCTCGGTCTTCCAGCCGCGCCGCTCGGCGAACCGCAGGTACATCCGGAGCAGGTCGCCAGCAAACAGGGCCGACTCCTCGCCGCCCTCGCCAGCCTTGACCTCGAGAATGACGTCCTTGTCGTCATTAGGGTCGCGCGGCACGAGCATCTCGTTGAGCCGGTGTTCCAGTTCCACCCGCCGGTCCGCTAGCTGCTGCGCTTCGGCAGCGAACGACGCGTCTTCCGGCGCGAGCTCGCGTGCCGTGGCCTCGTCTGCCGAGACCTGCTGCCAGTCCGAATAGGCCTGGACGATGGGCGTGAGCTCGCCGTACCGGCGACTCAGTGTCCTCGCCCGGTCCTGGTCAGTGTGCAGGGCCGGATCGGCTAGGTCGCGCTCAAGCTGAGCGTGCTCGGCAGCGAGATCGGCAAGCCGCTCAAACATTGCTTACCTCCCTCAGGTGTGCTGACAACGGCCGGAGAAACCGAACGTTCCCTGTCCGGCCAGCCGGCCGGAAGGGAACGTCGTGGTCTGAGCTACTTGCTGTCAGCAGACTTCTTGCCGAACCGCTTCTCGAACCGTGCCACACGACCGCCGGTGTCGAGAATCTTCTGCTTGCCCGTGTAGAACGGGTGGCACTGCGAGCACACGTCGGCGTGTATGACGCCATCCTTGGCGGTGCTCCGTGTCTTGAAAGTGTTGCCGCAGCTGCAGATCACCGTGGTGTCCACATACTCCGGGTGAATTCCGGCCTTCATCGCTACTCCTGGTTCCCGCGGCCGCCGGGTCGCCTGCGGTGCTGGCTGATGTCGCCAGCCCTGCATCTTCGGCGTGAACCGGAACCGCATCTAGTGAGGCTGCCAGCGCGTGAGCTGGCCTACCAGTGTGCCAGACCCTGCAACGT
>Ga0335074_10002809_pt1 | contig 23730 bp, 18 predicted proteins | sample Lox_Sample_23_FD_206715 | JGI IMG/M metagenome (GOLD analysis project Ga0335074, IMG submission 206715) | Soil microbial communities from Loxahatchee National Wildlife Refuge, Florida, United States - Lox_Sample_2.3 | ecosystem: Environmental > Terrestrial > Soil > Wetlands | place: USA...
AGCATCGAGATGAGTTCGGGCGGCATGTCGGTGAAGAGTCCTGAGGATTTCTCGGTCGGAACGAACGTGGAAGTTTCGTTTGCGCTCATGACGATGCCGCGAGTGATGCTGAAGGCCAACGTGAGTTGGAAGAAGCCGAAATCGATGGGGATCAAATTCGATGCCAGCGATCTGCGGCGGCAGACCGTGAAACGCTGGGTCGAATCGTATTTGGAGAATTAGCCGCCGCACCTGCGCGCTTCGCGGGAGCCACGGTCATCCCAAAGCCCCGCGCATTCACCAGCGAGCGGGCGATTTCCCGCGGGTCAGAATCGCATACGAGGCTCGCGAAATCCTTCGCTTCGCCCGGAAAACGGCTCCGCTTAGGATGACACCCTCTTACATATTGGCGATGAACAGCCTTCCCTTACAATAAGCTTGTGGCTGAGGTTCAGACTCCACAAGCAATCGAGACCCCACAACCTGCCTGGGACACGCGGAAATACACGCTGCGGCAGCGCATCGTGCTACGCATCATCATCTTTTTCGGATACTGGTTCATCCGGCTGATCGGGCCGACGCTGCGGCTGTGCATCTCGCGCGAAGAGGACTCGCAGCAGACGCTGTGCCAGCGGCCGCTGATCGGATCGTTCTGGCATTCGTCGATGATTCCGGCGACGTATTTCTTTCGCGGCTGCGGCATTCGCGTGATGAGCAGTAACAGCTACGACGGCGAGTACATGGGGCGGATCATTCATAAGTTCGGGTTCGTTGCCGTGAAGGGATCGTCGACGCGCAATGCGGTGCGGGCCCTGCTTGGGCTACGCCGCGCGCTGGAAGAGGGATGGACCGTCGCGTTCACGCTGGATGGGCCGCGTGGTCCGCGGCATAAAGTGAAGCCGGGACCGACGGCACTGGCGCGATCGTCGGGAGTGGCGATCAGCCCGTTTCATCTGGCGGTCGATAAGGCCTGGGTTCTGAACAGCTGGGACCGGATGATGATCCCGAAACCGTTTTCGCGGGTGCTGCTGCGCTGCGCGACGCTGATTCGCGTGCCGCAGAATGCGCGCGACGAAGATCTGGAACGGTATAGCGCGGAGCTGCAGCGGTCGATGGATCGCGCGTGTGAATTTGCGGAAGCGAATGTGGGGCGCGTGGGAACGGCAGAGTTTCCGTTGGGCTTCTAGCAGCCGGCACTCAGCACTCAGTAAAAGCCGCTACTCCTCCATGGCGGAGCCGAGAGCCTGATAGCGGTATCTTTTGCCATCCCAAAATATGACTGAGGACATATCTTCACCCTCCCCAGTTTCTTCCATATAAATGCCGAGTGTGGTGCGCTTGCGCAGCGTGAGTTTTTTCACAGCTAGCGACTTGAACGGCAGATTGATGAGCAGGAACTTGTCTTTGGGCTTGTCGGCACGCCAGGCGTCTTTGCCCGCGCCGTGAATGATGAGCAGGACGACGCCACGGCGTTCCGGTTCATCGCTGGCGAAGGTCGAGGTGATTTTGACGTTGCCGAATCCGAGGAACGTGTCATAAGGATCGGCGACGACGAAGTTGTATTCGTCACGGTCGGCCATGGGATTCTTGCAACGGGCTGCGACCACCAGATCGTCAATGCCGTCGCCATCGAGATCACCGACAAACTGCGGCGGTCCGGCAAGCAGCGAACAGTTATCGCCGAATTGCTTGTGAATAAGATCGTCGGTGGCCGCCGGCTTGGGCGCATGCGCCGGTGCAGGCGGCGGGGGCGGAGCTTTCTTTTCGGCGAATGCGGCCACAACGAACACAAAGACGAGGGCGGCGAGAGCAAGTTTGCTGGACGACATAACGCCAATCTAGTCGGAGAAGATCACCTTGGGGAAGGTTACTAAGGATAACGGAAGTAACGGCAAATCATTCAATGCGGCGAACGCCGAGGTCGCCGAGAGAGGAAGCCGTCCACGTTGCGGAGCTTCGCTCCGCCGGACTGCCGAGCGCGGCTATTCCTACATGCCTTATGGGCGGAAATGTTCCCAGCCGCGGACCGCTAGCTGCGATAGTCCCTCGGCACTGCGAAGGAAGATTCCAGGCGACGACGTGCGCATGATCACGCCGATATAGGTGAGTGGAACCCCTGCAATCTGCGCAGGGATTCGCTTTGACGCCGGTGCGGTAAAGAGCAGCTCGTAGTCTTCTCCGCCATGGAGAGCGAGTTCCAGCGGGACTTCGCGCGCTGGCTTGCCGACTCGGGCGCAGGGAATCAGTTCGACGGAGATTTCTGCGCCGACTCTGCTTTCTTCGCAGATGTGGGCGAGATCGGTGGAGAGTCCGTCGCTGGTGTCGATCATGGCGGTCGCGAGACGTTTTTCGCGCAGGATGCGGCCGAGATCGAGGCGCGGTTCGGGATAGAAGTGGCGCGGGTAAATGCGGGGGGTGGGCTTTTTCCCTGAGCACGTGGGCAAATCAAGATCCCCGCCCTCGGTTTCATCTCCAAGTGAACGGATACGCTGCGCCCGAGATCCCTCCCCACGCCGGTGAAAACGCGGGCGTTCGGGATGACACTGTCTTTCAAATTGAACGACGGCCGCTGCGGAGGCGCCTAGCGATCCGGTGACATAGATGCGATCGCCGGGACGGGCGCCGGAGCGCAGGATGGCTTTGCCTCTGGGCACGGTGCCAATCACGACGATGTCGGCTTGGACTCCCTTAGGCGATTCAGCCGTGTCGCCTCCGGCTAGCGTGACTCGGTATTTTTTGGCGAGAGTGAGCAGGCCTTCCATAAAACGGTCGACCCAACCTTGTGGCAGGTCGCGAGGAAGGGCGAGAGATAGGAATGCGGCGACTGGTTCGCCGCCCATCGCGGCAATGTCGCTGAGTCCGCGGGCCAGGCAGCGATGGCCCACGGATTCGGGCGGATGCCAATCTCGGCGGAAGTGGACGCCTTCGATGGAGAAATCAGTTGTGACCAGAGAATCGTGCCTCGGCGGCTGGCGCAACACCGCGCAGTCATCTCCGATTCCGGCGACGACCTTGGACGGTCCACCACGCCCGCCGGATTCCACCATTCGGCGGATTTGGGCGATCAACGCTTTTTCGGGCAGAGGCACGGTCGGAAGTCAATATATGCCAGGAAGCCTTTGAAAATGATAAACCGAGAGGATACGAAGGAAACCCAACTGGCGAGCAGAAGAACGCTGTCGGAGAAAGGTATCAAGCGTAACCTGTCCATAGTGACTCGTGGTTACCTCCCCTTCCGTAATCAAAAATGGACCTGTGGCTTGTTGACAGGGGGAATCGAGTTTGTTACCGTTAACCCGTCATTCACACAAAGTTTCAGTGAGCCTAACTGCTGCAGAGTGTTGAAATTGCAGTAAGAGAGTAGCCTCAGGCTCCGGTAGGTAGGGCGGCGAGAGAATTCCATTCCCAAGATGGGACGCAGCCCGAAGCAATGTCAGGCAATCCGAACAGGCGTCTGCAACCTTAGAACTTCGCCTGCGATTCCGGACCTGATGAATCAATAACGAGAGGAGCGATTTGCAAAAGCGCTTTTACATCCTTTTCGTCGCGCGGGGGGATGACGGGCAGTTGCGTAAGATTTCTATCCCACTGCACTATCTGTACGTTTTCGCGGTTGGCGCTGCGATTGGGTTCCTCAGCCTCACTGGGATTGCCAGCTCTTATACTCGCATGTTGTTGAAAGTTTCCCGCTACAACGAACTGCGGCAGGAAAAAGACCAGCTCAAAACCAACTACTCGCGACTGGAACAAGTTGCCAAAGAGCGGGATGTGCAGGTGGCCTCGCTGGGATCGATTGCGAGCGAGGTTTCGGCGCTCTACGGATTGAAAACCCAGCCGACGTTGGTGACCGCCTCTGCCGATCATGTAGATGATTCGGAAGTGAGTTCGTCGCTCGATCAACTGCATCTGCTGCGAACGTCTGCCTTGAGTGGCGCGACGATGGTGGGCCTGACACTGGGGCTAACTCGAAACGCGACTACGGCGGATTGGTTCCGGGCGAATTCGGCCCCGAATTTGTGGCCTGTGGATGGGCAAATTACGGCCAGCTTCGGCGAACGGATTGATCCGTTCAACGGTGAAGGGGCGTTTCACAGCGGCGTGGATATCAGGAGCCCGTACGGCACGCCGGTGGTCGCCCCAGCCGATGGCGTCGTCACTTTCACCGACATGCTGGGCGGCTACGGCAGGCTCATCATGATCGATCACGGCAATGGCATCAGCACCCGGTACGGACATCTTTCCGGATTCGCCGTGACTGAGGGACAGCATGTGCACCGCGGCGATGTGATCGGATACGTCGGCACCAGCGGACGTTCCACCGGGCCGCACCTGCATTACGAAGTTCGTATTAACGACACGCCGGTAAATCCCTACAAATACCTCCGCTTGAGCGTGGCTGCAAGCGGCGGATTCGTGCCAGGCAGCTAGACCCAGTTCCCGATCTCATTCCCAGCAACAGCGAAGTGACGCTTTCGACTTTTGGCTTCGATTTTCCCCTTAATTTCAATCCGCTGATTCCTCTCCGCCTCGTCACCTTGCCTCGCGTTACTGCCGTAATGCAGCGTTGGTTTGCTGGTGCGGGAACTCAGCTACAGCGGCGATAAGATAGAAGAACTCCCCTGACGTGACGGCACGTCCTGCCTCTGCGGGCCGTGATACGCGCCTTTGCAGCCGCAAATGCGGTCGCAATCTCGCGTGCTTTCGAATTGCGCGACACATATTCGGCGCCTGAGATCCAGCCATGGAACAACCCGCGATAAAACGCTTTGGACGCTACGAAGTCGTCGGCGAATTGGGGCGCGGCGCCATGGGGATCGTCTATAAGGCGCGCGATCCGCAGATCGATCGCTTGGTCGCCGTCAAAACAGTTTCGCTGCGCGGACACGATGCGGAAGCAGAGAAAGAATATCGGGCGCGCTTCCTGAACGAGGCGCAGGCTGCCGGAAGACTGCATCATCCGGGGATTGTTGCGGTGTTTGATGTGGGTGAGGACTCCGAGAGCGGCGATCCTTATATCGTGCTCGAGTATGTCGCCGGAGAGGCGCTGAACCGAGTCCTTGCACGAGAGCATAAGCTACCGCTGGCGCGAGCGCTGCAGATTGCCGAGGAAGTGGCGCGGGCCCTCGATTATGCGCATGAGGAGGGCGTCACCCATCGCGACATCAAGCCAGGGAACATCATGGTCAGCGAGGTCGGGCATGCGAAGATTGCCGACTTCGGGATTGCAAAGCTGAATCTGGCGCACTTCACCCTGCCAGGGCGCTTGCTCGGCACGCCGGCGTATATGGCTCCCGAACAATTGACGGGTGAAGGGGCAGACGGCCGCTCGGACTTGTTTTCGCTGGGCGTGATTCTGTACGCGATGGTGACGGGTCATTCTCCGTTTCAAGGGGACAGCGCGACGACGGTTTGCTTCAAGGTGGCGAATCGCGAGCCCGTCCCGGCGAGCGCGCTTGATCTGGAGCTGCCGCGGGTCCTGGACGCCGTGATTGGTCGGGCGATGGCAAAAGATCCTGCGAAGCGCTATCAGCATGGGGCCGAGTTTGCCGACGATTTGGCTGAGCTGCGCTCGCAGAAACTGCCGGGAACCACGACATCGTTGACGAATCTCGGTGTGCGAACCCGGACTGCGACTGCCATTCCGTCTCTCAGCGGTACTCCGGCCGTTGGGATGGCGTACGCTGGAAAGATGATCCGCTCGCGATTGAAGGGGCACGGGAAAGACATCGTTATCGCGCTGGTCAGCGTTGTGGTGCTGCTTGCCATCGGGGTGCAATCCAAATTGCTGGTGCTGTCGCATGCGGGCGCGGCTACGACTGCCGGCGCGGCCATCGTAGCGCGTAGCGATGCGGCACCAGCGAATGCGCCGCTCTCAGAGGTGAACAGCAGGCCGTCATTGAAGCCGGTGAGTACTCCGGCACGGACTCCGCCAATGCTCGTGAAGACGACGACGGTGCGCACCGCAGCGGCCAAGGGTCCGTTGAAAACGGATATATCGCGCCGCGCGTCAACGGCAGTGCCGGTTTCGAGTGTGGAGTTGGAAATACGGCATCAGTTCAAAGAGGCGACGCTCTCGGTCTGGCTGGATGGAAAGCTCTTGCTCACTCGACCGCTGCACGGCGCAACCCAGAAACATTTGGTCGTTTTCAATGATGTGCGCGGCGCGGAATCGGAGACGATCAAAGTTCCCGAAGGGAAGCATGAGCTACGGTTCCGGGCGCAGACTGAGGATCACACGGTCGACCTTTCCCGAACTGTCTACGGCGATTTTGCGGGCGGCGAGGATAAGACATTGCAGATCTCGTTTGACAAGCACAATACGGCGATGCGGCTGGATTGGCAGTAGGGGTTGTCTAGTTTTCAGACCGCTGCGGAGCTCTGCTCCGCAGGACAGCGGAGGGCGGCTGTCCCTGCATGTCCTTCAGACGTGGCGTCCAACGCTAACATTCTGCTGGGGTAACTCTTTCGGAGCATTATTCACTTGACACAAATGATAATCTCAAATTGCCGTGACAGGGTTCTGTGCAATTAAATCCCGGATTTGCACACTTCGGTACGTTGGTGAGTTAATAGGGACATAACATTATTGACCGTTTACACCGAGGGCGAATAGAGTGCGTAACAGGCTAAGAATGAGTCCGCCCAGGAGGAACGCATGTCGGAGGAGCTGCAAAAACTACTAGAGATGGCCCGCAGAGTTCAAATGACGCCAGAACAGTCAGAAGAACAACGACGAAGCTTTGCGTATGGCAACACCAAGATCGAGAACGATTCAATGACGAGGGATACAGTCAATCGTGCGGCGGAGATGTTGAAGCACGAGTGATGGAGGCCCGTATTGCCAGCTAGTGAGGCAAATAAACTCTACAACACACCAGAAGAAAAGGCCGTCCTCGAAGCGAGGAACGGCCTTTTGCAATTTGACGAAGTAAAGAAGTTAATCGCGGAATCCCGGTCGCGCGAAGGGTTTAAAATTACCGCACATGTTCTCCTGCGCCTTCAATATCTTGCGATCCGAGATATTTACAAGTGTGCTGGAGCCTTCCGCGATGGTCCTGTATATCTAACCCGTGTAATTAGCCAGCCAGATTTGCATCAGCCCGGCCCTTGGGAAGAAGTACCGGATCACGTTGAGCAGATGTGCGGGTACGTTAACGCCAATTTCGGTAAAAGTGCGCTTCATCTCAGCGCATTCGTTATGTGGCGGCACAATTGGATTCATCCCTTCTTCGGTGGTAACGGGCGCACGTCCAGAGCTCTAGCGTATCTTGTGCTCTGCGCTAGGCTCGGCTATGATCTGCCGGGCTCTCCTACGGTACCGCAATTAATTGCCGATGTGCCGAAGAACAGAGACCGATACTTTCGGGCACTTCATTCCGCCGACGCCGCTGATAAGAATGGCAGACTTGACGTCTCAATGATGGAGGAGCTTGTTTCGGATTGTCTTGCTGCACAGTTGCTGAGTATTCACAATCAGGCGGGTGGCCCGAAAGCGTAAAAAAACCACTTGTGCCTAAAATCTAAGGCACACTACATCTTGTATCCCTAGCTACTATATATAGATTTCCACAGGGCACCCACGCTCTGTATCCTGTTTCTATATCGCTTTCGAGGTAAGTTTCTGGTATATAAGGCGATAGTTGTACCGGCGGGCCTGTAGCTCAGATGGAAAGAGCGCCCGACTCGTAGCGGAGAGGTCGCCAGTTCGAATCTGGTCAGGCCCACCAGTTTTGTCGATGCCTTCGAAGCAACACCGACTTTTGACGCGGCAGCGTGGCTGAGTGGTTTAAAGCTGGCGATTTATAATCGCCCGATCCGGGCCTCACCTTTCCACGGGAAAGCTCGATCCGTCCGTTCGAATCGGACCGCTGCCGCCACTCAATACCACCGCGTCAAACTCTCAAATAACGGTTCACCGCAATTCATTGCGGGCCTCACTGAAACCGAAGAATTGTAAGCTCTCCGGTTCCGCTCCTGCAAGTAGGCCAAAAGAACACGTCGATACTGGCCTTTCGTCCTATTTAGACTTCGGTCACTCCCTAAGACAGCAGACTGGGAGTATGCTTTCACGGTTCTGATGATACGACAAATAATAAAAATAATAACAATTATTTTTGCACAGCGTTACTCCCGCAATGCCCAAGAAAACAAAAGGTGTCGCATGGTACATCCCGCCGCGCTTGCGTCATTGGCTCAATAGCCATGCGTCCTACTTGTCAGCAATTGGCCCTGAAATTTCGACAGATGAAATGGTTGTAGAATGGCTAAAAGAACGTGTGAAAAGTGAAGAGAGAAAGCGCGATGTTGCCAAGCTGGAAAGGGCCGTAGAGAGGGAAGAAGATGAAAACAGACAAAGGACGGTTCGACCGGGTTCTACGCTCGATGCTGGACAAGCCACCCCAGAAAACGTCAGAAATAAAGGGCGAGGAAAAGGCTCCCACCAAAAAGCCTAAGCCGGATCAGAAGTAAGTTCCGCAAAACGGAGCGGTTTCACGCCGCAGAGCCGCCGCACTGTTGCTATGAAAATGTCCTCATCGTTGCGGCGATTAAATCTGTACTCGAATTCCGACAAATAGCGATGCAAGTGCTTTCCCGATAGCTTGTGGAATTGGCCTATCAGGCCGCGTTTCAGAAGCGAGAATGCGGATTCGATGGAGTTCGTTGTTACATCGCCGCGCACGTACTCATGCCGTATGTGATTGACAGTTTCATGGCGATCAGAGAACTCCGGCGCAAGGGCGGTCGGATACACTTGATGCTGATCGGTCATCACGCGCTCAACTTCGGGCGAGAGATGCTCCCGAATAAACCCGCTGATCGTGTCTATTTGTGAATTCGGAATGTGGCGCAAGCGAAGTTCTCCCCCACGCTCAACCGCTCCGATCACAACTTTCTTTTGCTTTCTCGCGTACTTCACACCCTTGCCGCGAATATGGCCGCCTACATACGTTTCGTCTACTTCGACAATGCCGCCTAGTGGCTCTGGGCTTACTTCCTTCATCGATTCACGGATGCGATGATTCAGATACCATGCAGTTTTATATCCTCCGATCCCCAAGTCGCGCTGTAGTTGCTTCGCGCTGATTCCCTTTTTCGCATTCAGGATCAGACCGATTGCATGGAACCAAACTATCAGCGGAAGATGTGAGTCTGCGAACAGCGTGCCAGCGGTGGGCGAGAACTGCTGATGGCAATCTTTATTGAGGCAGAGATAGAACCAAGGACGCTTGTTCTTTGATTCCTTTTCCCGCATGACGCGCTTCACGTTCGTATCGCCGCACGTGGGGCAACGCACGACGCCATCCGGCCAGCGCATCTTTTCGACGTACTCAAGGCATTGTTCCTCGGTTGAGAATCTTATGAAGATTTCGCGAATGTTGACGGGCTTGGGATGCTTTCTCCGCGACATGAACACACTTTAGTCCATGTCTGTTATTTGTGTCAAGTGAATAATGCTCCTCTTTCGTAACCTTCCAAAACGCACAATTGTTGTTGCACATTCATACCACTGCAATATCTTGCATGTAACCTGAAATCGTGAAAAGAGGTTCACGCATGGGCTCACCTCGGGGTTCGAAATCGCTGCCGTTGCAGGTTGCGGCTGTGTGCTATCGGAGGCGGAACGGCGGGATCGAGTTTCTGCTGGTCAACACCAACGGGGGAAGTAAGTGGACGTTCCCTAAGGGGTCAACCGATCCCCGGCTGTCGCATAGCCAAGCCGCGGAGCGCGAGGCAGCAGAAGAAGCAGGGGCGATTGGGACGATTGAGCCGCGGCATTTCCATCTGTACATTCATTCCAAGGGAGTGTTTTGGCAACCCGGCGGCGTTCAGGAATTTGTGATTAAGGCCTTCCTGATGGAAGTGCATCAGATGCGCAAGCCGGATGAGGCCAATCGCAAGCCAACCTGGGTCAGTCCGGCAGAAGCCAAGCGGCGGCTAGCCAAGGGACGCGAAGTGAAGTATTCGCATGAACTCGAAGCCGTGATCGACCGCGCGCTGGAACGCATTCAGTTTCACAACGAACTCTGGGGCGCCTATCCGGGTGCGCGGAACGCGCGGGTAGTGGCGAGCGCGAAGGATCCCATTGCGGAAGCCGTGTGGCCGTAGAAATAAAGAAGTAGCAGTTGGCGGTTAGCTGTCATTGACGAATCCTATCCCTTGCTCGGTTCCCGCCCTGTGTGAAAAACTGGCAACTAGTTACTTCCAATCGATTCATTGCTCATCAATCTATGGCCACAGCGCGGACGCTGTTTGAAAAAATCTGGGATGCTCATCTGGTCGCGAGCCCTGCAGGGCGGTCGCCGCTCCTCTATATCGATTTGCATCTGGTTCACGAAGTCACCTCGCCGCAGGCTTTTGACGGCCTGCGCGCCGCTGGACGCAAAGTGCGACAGCCTGCGCGTACCGTGGCGACCGTCGATCACAATGTTCCGACCGAGCCGCGCGGAACTCCGATTCTCGATTTGATTGCGGCGCGGCAAATCGCCGCGTTGCAGGCCAACTGCAAAGAATTCGGCATCCGACTGTTCGACATGGATGCGCCCGAGCAGGGCATTGTGCACGTGATCGGCCCTGAACTCGGACTCACGCAGCCGGGGATGACGATCGTCTGCGGCGACAGTCATACCAGCACGCACGGGGCGTTTGGCGCGCTGGCCTTCGGTATTGGGACATCGGAAGTCGAACATGTGCTGGCGACCCAGTGCCTCGCGCAGCAGAAGCCGAAGACGATGAAGATTGATGTCCGTGGGCAGTTGGCGGAAGGCGTTACGGCGAAAGATCTCGCGCTTGGGATCATCGGGCACATCGGCACCGATGGCGCGACTGGACACGTGATCGAATATGCCGGGCCTGCGGTGCGCGCGCTTTCCGTGGAAGGGCGCATGACACTGTGCAACATGAGTATCGAAGCGGGAGCGCGGGCGGGAATGGTCGCACCGGATGAGACCACAATCGCTTACGTCAAAGGACGACGTTTCGCTCCCACCGGCCGGGACTGGGAGAAAGCCGTAGAGCGCTGGCACAGCTTGCCAACAGATGCCGCAGCCGCATTCGACAAAGTCATTGAGATTGATGCAGCGCAGTTATGTCCGTTCGTGACGTGGGGAACGAATCCGGGGATGGTCGCGCCGGTTACGGGCCGCGTTCCGGAAGTAAGGGGATTGAAGGAGAACGACCGCCGCGCGGCCGAACTCGCATTGCAATACATGGCGCTGGAACCGGGGCGGCGCATTGAAGACATCAAGATCGATCGCGTATTCATCGGATCGTGCACCAATTCGCGGATTGAAGATTTGCGGGCGGCGGCGCGCGTCGCCAAGGGTCATCAAGTGAGTTCAAAAGTGCGCGCGATGGTCGTGCCGGGATCGCAGACCGTGAAGCGAGCGGCGGAAGAGGAAGGCCTGGACCGGATTTTTCTGGACGCCGGATTCGAATGGCGCGAGTCGGGATGCTCCATGTGTTTGGGAATGAATCCCGATATCTTGCAGCCTGGCGAACGTTGCGCTTCGACCAGCAATCGTAATTTTGAAGGACGCCAGGGACGCGGCGGGCGCACGCACCTCGTGAGTCCGATGATGGCCGCGGCCGCGGCGATTGCCGGGCATTTCACGGACATCAGGAATTGGAAGTTTCAGTGAAATCCCCGCTTCTGGCGACATCGGCCAGAAGCGGGGCACCCAGGCTTCGGTACTTCAGGGAGATTCTGTTTGCGCGGGAGATCCCTCGCGCCGCTGGTGAAAACGCGGCGCTTTAGGATGACGCAGTAGTTTACGGGGACGAGGATGAAAGCCTTTACCGTACATCGCGGGCGCGTGGCGCCGCTGGATCGGGTAAACGTTGATACCGACCAGGTTATTCCGAAGCAGTTTCTCAAGCGGATTGAGAAGACCGGCTTCGGCAAATTTCTGTTCTACGACTGGCGGTTTGTCGAAGACGGGAAGCCGAATCCGGATTTTGTGCTGAACGATCCGCGCTATGAAGGTTCGACCATCCTCGTAGCCGGCAGGAATTTCGGCTGCGGATCGTCGCGCGAACATGCAGTCTGGGCGCTCGCGGACTATGGATTTCGCGCGGTGATCTCGTCCTCGTTTGCCGACATTTTCGCCAATAACAGCGCGAAGAACGGCTTCCTTGCCGTTCGTTTGAGCGAGGAAGAAGTCGCCGACCTGCTGCATCGAGCGCAGGACATGGACAACTACCAGATCACGGTCGATCTGGAGAAATGCGAAGTACGCGACGACAAGGGATTTTCGGCCAAATTCACGACGGACGATTTCGTACGTCATTGTCTACTGAACGGCCTCGACGATATCGGCCTGACTTTGCAGCATGAGGAACAGATCGCGGCGTATGAGTCGCACCACCCCGTGCCAGCGACTTTGCAGAGCCGGTAACTTCGTCAGTTTTTTCCCCGACCTTAACGCTACGTCAATGGCGGTAAAGATTTGTAAGCACGGTTGATGCCGAGGCGGAAGGGTTCTACCATGATAAGGTTCCGCTTCCTACCTGAGCGCTATATCTGCGGATTTTTTTCTTCCTTGGGTGGTGTGGCTGAATCCGTCTGAACGATCATACGTCTAAAGCATTGAGCTTTGGCCAGCATTCCCGCGTGAAAGGTGGTCTGGACTAATCCCGTGGATATCGAACTAAGTATTTGGCCGGGTTCTCGAAAACATCTTTCTGCTCGAATTCTTGTTCTTGCCGCCGTCGGCGTGATCTGCGGCGTACTGTTTGGTTGCTCCATGGGTGCGAAGCCCCAAAAGGCGCAAGCGGCCGGGCCGCGATCCGTCTCGGTTGCGGTTGCGACGGTGCAAAAACAGGACGTGCCCGTTTACCTGACCGGCCTCGGATCGGTCACAGCCTTCTTTACGGCAAACATCAAGAGCCGCGTCGATGGGCAGATCATGAAAGTGAATTTCGTGGAAGGACAGTTCGTCCACGAAGGCGATCTGCTGATTGAAATCGATCCGCGACCGTATCAAGTGCAGTTGGAGCAGATGGAAGCGCAGCTGTTCAAGGATCAGGCGTCGTTGCGCGACGCCAAGCTGAATTACGACCGCTATGTCGCTCTGATTCCTTCCGGCAGCATCGCGCAGCAGCAGGTCGATACACAGAAAGCCACGGTCGATCAGTTCGAAGGCCAGGTGCGGACTGATCAAGCGCAAATCGATAACGCCAAGCTGCAGATTGTTTACTGCCACATTACAGCTCCGTTTACCGGACGGGTAGGGTTGCGGCAGGTGGATCCGGGGAACATCATCCACGCTACCGACACGAACCCCATGTTGATCCTCACGCAGTTGCAGCCGATTGCCGTAATCTTCACTTTGCCCGAGGTCTATCTGCCCGAGATCACCCGGCACATGAAGAACTCCACGCTCGCCGTGGAAGCTCTCGACGAAGACAAGAAAAACAAGTTGGCCACAGGCAAGTTGCTCACTATCGACAATGAGATCGATCCCACAACCGGCACAGCGAAGCTGAAGGCGGTCTTTGACAATAAAGACAACCAGCTTTGGCCGAATCAGTTCGTAAACGTGAATCTGCTGCTCGAGACACGCAAGAACAGCACGGTCGTGCCCACGGCCGCAATCCTGCGCGGACCGCAGGGCACGTTCGTCTATGCAATGAACGCTGACAAAACCGTCGAGGACAAACCCGTGACGGTTGCATTAACCCAAGGCAATACGACGGTAATCAGTGACGGACTGAATGTTGGCGATGTGGTCGTCACTGACGGTCAGGACAAGCTTCAGCGTGGCAGCCGCGTCGAGCCCCGCACTCCTACGAACAATGCCGGGCGGCGCAACGCGATCGCGAATTCGTTGGCAGGGACGCCCGGTGCATGAGTCCATCACGCATCTTCATTCTTCGGCCCGTTGCGACCACCCTGCTCATGTTCGGGGTAATGCTGGTCGGCTTGGTGGCGTTCGTGCAGTTGCCGGTATCGGCACTGCCTGAAGTTGATTATCCGACCATTCAAGTGGTGACGTTCTATCCGGGGGCCGACCCGGAAGTGATGGCGTCGTCCGTCACTTCGCCTTTGGAGCGCCAGTTCGGACAGGTTCCCGGCCTGACCCAGATGACTTCGACGAGCTCGTTCGGCAGCTCGGTCGTCACACTGCAGTTCGGGCTCGACCAGAACATCGACGTAGAAGAACAGCAGGTTCAGGCAGCAATCAATTCCGCCGCGACTTATTTGCCCTCCGATCTGCCGAACCCTCCGATTTATAACAAAGTGAATCCTGCCGACGCGCCGATTCTCACTCTGGCGCTCAGTTCGGATTCGCTGCCGCTGTCGAAGGTGGAGGATCTCGCTGACACTTCGCTGGCGCAGAAAATCTCGCAATTGCCCGGGGTTGGCCTGGTTTCGATCAGCGGCGGGCAGAAGCCGGCGGTGCGGATTCAGGCGAATCCCACGGCTCTGGCTTCCTACGGCTTGAGCCTGGAAGACCTGCGCGCAGCGCTGATGCAGGCCAATGTCGACCAGGCGAAGGGTGTGATCGACGGCTCGCGCCAGTCTTATACCATCGGGGCGAACGACCAGCTGTTTTCGAGCGATCAATACAAGCCAATCGTGATTGCGTATCATAACGGCGCGCCGGTGAGAATCTCGGACGTTGCTAACGTCATCGACGGCACGGAAAACGATCAACTGGCGGCATGGATGAATCTCACGCCCGCGGTAATCGTGAACATTCAGCGGCAGCCGGGCGCGAACATCATCAGCGTTGTAGATCGCATCAAGAAGCTCCTGCCCCAACTGCAGGCTTCTCTGCCGCGGTCGGTGAAAGTGCAGATCCTCACCGACCGAACCACGACGATTCGGGCGTCAGTCAAGGACGTTTATTTTGAGCTGATGCTGGCCATCGCGCTCGTGATCATGGTCGTATTTCTGTTTCTGCGGAATTTGTGGGCGACCGCGATTCCCAGCGTGGCGGTGCCGCTTTCTGTCATCGGCACATTCGGCGTCATGTACCTGCTCGGCTACAGCCTGAACAATCTCACGCTGATGGCGCTGACGATCTCGACCGGCTTCGTGGTCGATGATGCAATCGTCATGATCGAGAATATCGATCGTTTCCTTGAACACGGGGATTCGCCGCTTGATGCCGCCCTGAAGGGTTCGGGGCAGATTGGTTTCACGATCGTTTCACTGACCGTTTCTCTGATCGCCGTGCTGATTCCGCTGCTGTTCATGGGCGATATCGTCGGCCGACTGTTCCGTGAATTCGCGGTCACCCTCGCCGTCACGATTCTGGTCTCGGCGGGCGTGTCGCTCAGCTTGACGCCAATGATGTGCGCCAAACTGCTGAAACCACAGAAGGAGGGCGGGCGCGGGCGCTTTTACGACATCACAGAGGACTATTACAACCGGATCATTGCATTCTATGGACGCACGGTGAAATGGGTACTCAAACATCAGACGGCGACGTTGCTGGTCACGTTTTCGACTTTAGTGCTCACGCTCGCACTATATGTCATCGTGCCGAAGGGCTTCTTCCCGGTTCAGGATACGGGCGTCATTCTTGGAATTTCCGAGGCTCCGGATTCGATTTCATTCGACGCGATGGCGCAGCGACAGCAGGAACTCGCCAAAATCATTCTGCAGGATAAAGATGTCGACAGCCTGTCATCGTTCATCGGTGTGGACGGAACGAATACCACACCGAATTCGGGACGCATTCAGATCAATTTGAAGCCGCGCGATGAGCGCGACGCCGACGCTTCGGCGATCATTCGCCGGTTGCAGCCGGAGTTGGCCAAAGTGGAGGGCATCAGCCTCTACATGCAGCCGGTGCAGGACCTCACCGTCGAAGATCGTGTGAGCCGTACTGAATTTCAATATTCGATTGAAGATGCCGACGCGCAGGAACTCGCGCAGTGGACACCGAAGCTGGTCGACAAGCTGAAAACGTTGCCGGCGTTAACCGATATCGCGACCGATCAACTCAACAACGGACTGAGAGCTTACGTCGATATTGATCGCGACACCGCTTCGCGCCTGGGAATTTTCCCGCAGGCGGTCGACAATACTCTCTACGACGCCTTCGGACAGCGGCAGGTTTCGACCATCTTTACGCAGCTGAATCAGTATCACGTCGTCCTCGAAGTGCTGCCGGGTTTCGCGCAGAGTCCTGACTCGCTGAAAGACATTTACATCCGACCCAGCACCTCGGCCGCGAATACGGGAGCGCCGACAGCAAATGGAGCCACAGTCACGACCAGCGGCGCGCCGGTCCCCATTAACACATTCACGCGTATTCGTTCGGGCGGCGCTTCGCTTTCGGTCAATCATCAAGGCCAGTTTCCGGTCGTGACGCTGTCGTTCAACCTGGCGCCGGGGGCGTCGCTGGGCGATGCGACGCAGCAGATTCAGCAGGCGGAAAAAGACATCCAGCTCCCGCCCAGCATCCATCCCTCGTTTCAGGGGACGGCGGCGGCTTTTCAGAATTCATTGGCGAGCGAGCCGTACCTGATTCTCGCCGCAGTGATCACGGTTTACATTGTGCTCGGTGTTTTGTACGAAAGTTACATTCATCCGATCACGATTCTTTCGACGCTGCCATCCGCGGGTGTGGGCGCGATCCTTGCCTTGATGATCACGGGCAACGATCTAACGGTCGTGGCGCTCATTGGCATTATCTTGCTGATTGGCATTGTCAAGAAGAACGCCATCATGATGATCGACTTCGCGCTCGAAGCCGAGCGCGTAGAGCATAAGCCTCCGGAGGAGGCGATCTATCAGGCATGCCTGCTGCGTTTCCGACCGATTATGATGACGACCATGGCGGCGCTTCTCGGCGGATTGCCACTCGCGCTGGGATCGGGCACAGGGGCGGAACTGCGGCGGCCTCTTGGGATCACGATCGTTGGCGGATTGCTGCTCAGCCAGTTGCTCACGCTCTACACGACGCCGGTGGTTTATTTATGGTTTGACCGTCTGGCGCAGCACTTCGCAAAATATCGGATCGGCAACGAAATCGTCGAGGAGCCGGTGGGTGCGGACTGAGTCATGAGTATTTCGGCTCCATTTATTCGGCGTCCAGTTGGGACTTCGCTGCTAGCAGCGGCGCTGATACTCTCGGGAATCCTTGCTTTCAATTTCCTGCCCGTCGCTCCCTTGCCACAAGTGGATTTCCCGGTGATCAGCGTGGGTGCGAGTTTGCCGGGTGCGGATCCGCAGACTATGGCGTCGTCGGTGGCGACACCGCTGGAGCGGCAGTTCGGGCGCATTTCCGCGATCAATCAGATGACTTCGTCGAGCCAGCTCGGCTCGACCGGCATCACGATGCAGTTCGATTTGAATCGTAATATCGATGCTGCCGCGCGCGATGTACAGGCCGCGATCAATGCGGCCCGGGGCCAGCTTCCTACCAACCTGCCGAATAATCCGACGTATCGCAAGGTGAATCCCGCGGATTCCCCAATTCTCATTCTGGCATTGTCTTCAGATACCATCCCGGTCGCAACGATGTACGACGTTGCTGACTCGATTCTGTCGCAGAAACTCTCTCAGGTGAATGGTGTGGGGCAGGTTTTTGTTTGGGGTTCGTCGCAGCCCGCGGTTCGAGTTGAGGTGAATCCGACGCTCCTGAACAAACTTGGCGTTGGACTCGACACGGTCCGGAACGCGCTCAACGCCGTGAACTCGAACGCGCCGAAGGGATCGGTATCGGACAGCACCGACACTATTTCATTTACCGATAATGACCAATTGTTTACCGCCAAGCAGTACCGGCCGCTGATTGTTTCTTACAACAACGGTGGGGCAGTGCGGCTCAGCGATGTGGGTGAAGTCACGGACTCGGTGGCCGATGTGCACAATATTGGACTGGCGAATGGGCGGCCCGGGATTCTCATCCCGATCTTTCGCCAGCCTGGCGCAAACATTATTGATACCGTCGATCGCGTACGCGCCATCATGCCGTATCTGCAGTCCTCGATTTCACCGGCGATCAAGCTCGAAGTCGTGATGGACCGGACGACTACCGTGCGTGCATCGGTGAAGGATATCGAAACCACGCTGCTGATTTCGGTCTTCCTGGTCATCATGGTAGTGTTCGTCTTCCTGCGGACGGTGCGAGCCACGATCATCCCCAGCATCGCCGTGCCGATGTCCCTGATCGGAACATTTGGCGTGATGTATGTACTCGGCTACAGTCTGGACAACCTCTCGCTGATGGCACTGGCGATTTCAACCGGATTCGTGGTCGATGATGCCATCGTGGTGCTCGAAAACATTACGCGTTATACCGAGCAAGGGATGGGCGCGGTGCGGGCCGCCTTCAAAGGCGCCGCAGAAATCGGATTTACGGTCATCTCGATGAGCGTGTCGCTGGTGGCCGTCTTCATTCCGTTATTGCTGATGGGCGGCATTGTTGGCCGGCTGTTCCGCGAGTTTGCCATCACGCTCAGCACCGCAATTGCGGTGTCATTGCTGGTTTCGCTTACCGTCACGCCCACGATGTGCGCCAAGTTCCTGCGCACGGAAAAAAGCGAAAGGCACAACATCTTCTATCGCATCAGCGAATGGTGCTTTGACCAGTTGCTCAAGACCTACACCCATGCGCTGCGCTGGGTTTTGCGCCATCAGCCGCTGACCCTCACGGTGACCATCCTGGTCGCATGTTTGAGCGTCTACCTCTACATCCAGGTACCGAAAGGATTCTTTCCACAGCAGGACACGGGGCGCATTGCCGGTTCGGTCGTGGCGGCGCAAGATACATCGTTTCAGTCGATGAGCGAAAAGATGCGCCAGTACGTCGGCATCGTCATGAAGGATCCGGCCGTCGACACAGTCGTCGGATTCGCTGGTGGCGGCTCTCCGCTGAATCAGGGCCGATTTTTCATGATGCTTAAGCCGCTGGAGCAGCGCGGTGCATGCAAGAAACAGCATTTCTGGGAGCAATGCCATTACGTCTCGGCGGACGAGGTCATCACTCGCTTGCGTGGCAAACTTGCGGTCGTGCCGGGAGCAACGCTGATCATGCAATCGGCACAAGATTTGACCATTGGGGGAAGGTGGGGTAATGCGCAATATCAGTACACATTACAGAGTGCGAATCTCGAAGATTTGAACAACTGGGCCCCGCGCGTGCTGCAGAAGCTGCGTGCGCTTCCCGAATTGCGCGATCAGAACTCCGATCAGCAGGATAAGGGCCTGGAGGCCAAGCTCGTTGTCGATCGCGACACGGCGAGTCGTCTGGGCATCACCGCTGCGACTCTCGATAATGCGCTCTATGACGCCTTCGGACAGCGGCAGGTTTCGACCATGTACCGGCCGCTGAATCAGTATCACGTCGTGATGGAAGTTGCGCCTCAGTTCCAACAGACTCCCGAAGCGCTGCAGAACATCTATCTGCGCTCGACCGCAGGAACACCGGTTCCGCTTGCAGCCTTTACCCATTTCGAGCCCTCGAACACGCCCTTGGCGGTCAATCACCAGGGGCAGGTGCCATCGGTTACGATCTCGTTCAACCTTGCCCCGGGGGTTTCGCTCGGAGAGGCCACTCAAGCCATCGAAAATGTCCAGCGTTCGATGGGACTGCCGAGCACGATTCAGGCGAGCTTTCAGGGAACCGCTGCGGCTTTCCAAGATTCGCTTTCCAGCGAATGGATCTTGATTGTAACGGCATTCTTCGCCGTCTACATCGTGCTTGGAATGTTGTACGAGAGCTACGTCCATCCGATCACAATTTTGTCGACGCTGCCTTCAGCGGGTGTAGGCGCGCTGTTGGCTTTGATTCTTACGCACAACGAATTGAACGTCATTGGAACCATCGGCATCATTCTGCTGATCGGGCTCGTCAAGAAGAACGCCATCATGATGATCGACGTTGCGTTAGAGGTCGAACGCAACCAGGGCAAAAGGCCGGCTGAGGCAATCTACGATGCGTGCCTTCTGCGCTTTCGGCCGATCATGATGACGACGATGGCTGCACTGCTTGGCGGATTGCCTCTGGCGCTGGGCACGGGGACCGGTTCGGAGCTGCATCGTCCCTTGGGTATCACGATCGTGGGTGGTTTGATCGTCAGCCAGATGCTGACGCTGTTTACGACTCCGGTCGTTTACGTATATCTGGACCGCGTCCGTCTGGCGCTGCGGGGCGGAGCAGATCATGCCTTGCCGAGCACGTCGGCGGCCCTGCCAGCTCCGGCACACTCGGCAGATTGACCAACTGATGGATCTCAGTTCGGCTCGCGGTGCAACCCGGTTTACTCGTATCCGCATCGCAGCACTATCGAGTTGAGCTCGTCCGCTGTTGCGGCACGTTTCAGTTTTTGTCTCTGTGAAAATCACTCTGTTGCCCCTTTGGGGCTCGCCCATTGCGCCGGGGCTGCATTGTTATGCCGCTTCGCACTGACTCTCCGGGCTGCGGAAGTTTGTCTTCATCCCGTATGATAGGGGCTGCACACCAGTCGAACACGGTAGAATCCCCGGTGCTTGGCGGGATGCGATAGTATTGCAAGTTTGTGTCGAGAATCTCTTTCTGGAGTTGGGAATGCTAAAGAAAGCAGCGGCTGTGTTCCTGATTGGAGCGAGCACCGCCATCTGTGGGGGATGCTTTATCAGCAACTCAAACAACGTGTTGTATGCAGCACTGCCGCAATCCTCTCAGATTGCGGAATATCGTGAAGACCCGAACTCGGGGATTTTGACCCAACTGCCTACCAGTCCGGTCACGGCCGGGCCGGGAGTCCAGTCCCTCGCCGTGCATCCCTCCGGCAAATACTTGTACGCAGCCAATGCAGGCGAAAACGACGTTTCCTTCTTCCAGATCGAGGCTTATGGTCAGCTGCTGGAGCAGCCCAGAACGCCTGTGGGTACGAGTCCGACACTGCTTGTGATGGATTCGGCCGGAAAGTATCTGTACGTCGCCAACTCGGGCTCGCAGAACATCTTCGTGCTTTCCATCGGCTCTACCGGCACTCTGACGCAGGTCGGCAATCCATTTCAGGTGGGCATTTCTCCGCTAAATATGAAGATCTCACCTTCGGGGAACTTTCTTTATGTAACGGGAGCATCTCCGCAAGCGGGCACGCCTGGCTATATTGAAGTCTTGCGTATCAATCCATCGGCTGCTTCTCCTCTGAGCCTGGTCGCCATCACACAACCCGGATCCAGCCCGTACGGCCTCGAGATCAGCCCGAACGGCAATTATCTCTACACGGCAAATTTCGGCGACAATACGATTTCAGAATTCACCATCGGCTCGAACGGTTTGCTGACGCCGATCGCTGGCTCGCCGATCGGCGAAGCATACACCGGTCCTGTGTCACTACTGGTGGACCCGTCGGGTAAATATCTCTATGTGGCTAACCAGCAAAGCTCAGGCAATTTGGCCGGATACAGCATCGCGTCCACTGGAGCGTTATCGCTGCTGAACAGTTCGCCGTATTCGACCGCAGCTCAACCAAACTTCATCGCCAGCGACCCAGCCGGAAACTTCTTGTTTGTGGGAAACTTGTCGAAGCCGGTGATCGAACCATTTTGTCTGGCATCGAAGAACCTGAATTGCAACCAGGCTCCGGGACTCGGGTCGCTGACGGAGGTTCAGAAGTATCCCTTGGTCGGGACGCCAACGTCGATCGTGGTTGCCCGCTCTGGCAGCATTGTTTTTTAAGTAATGTTATTTTGCAAGCTCGTGACAAGCGATCACCCGGCCAGTGGGACAATGCAGCCAGTCCCTGCGCGATGCATTTGCAACCGTTAGGGACAAGCGCTCATCTTACGCGGAAAGCGATAACACCGTAAGCTAATCGAATCCGCTCAACGGAAGCGGGCTGCAATTCATGAAAATCGCAAGCGCCGCCAGCGCATTTCCGAAGCATTACTATTCGCAAAAATTCCTGCTGGAGCAGTTGCAGCAGTATTGGGGAGACCGGCTCCCCAATGCGCACGTGCTGGCCCGGCTGCATCGCAATGTTGCGGTGGAGGGAAGGCATCTCGCGCTGCCGACCGAGAAGTATTACGACATCGCAACCTGGGGGCAAGCCAACGATGTATGGATCGAAGTGGCAAGAGAACTGGGCGAGCAGGCGCTATGCCGGGCATTGCATCATGCAGGCGTGGATCGGCAGCAACTGGGTGCGCTGTTCTTTGTTTCGGTGACCGGGATCGCGAGTCCGTCCATCGATGCGCTGCTGATCAATCGCATGGGACTGCCGGCGAACATTCGCCGCGTACCGATTTTTGGGCTAGGGTGCGTGGCCGGAGCCGCGGGAATCGCGCGGGCGGCGGATTACGTGCGGGCGTATCCGGATCAGGCAGCGGCGCTGGTCTCGGTGGAGCTTTGCTCGTTGACTATTCAGCGCGACGATCTTTCGGTGGCCAATCTCATCTCTTCCGGACTTTTTGCAGATGGCGCCGCAGCTGTTATCGTGAGCGGTGACGCAATCGACGCAAAAGGGCCGGTAGTCCGCGCCACCCGCTCGGTTTTTTATCCGCAAACCGAAAAGATGATGGGATGGAACGTCAGCGAGAAGGGATTCCGCATTGTTCTTTCTCCCGAGGTGCCGCACTTGATTCGCGAGCATCTTGGGCACGATGTCGATGCCTTTCTGGCGGATCAGGGGTTGAAGCGCAGCGACGTGAAGAGCTGGGTGCTGCACACGGGCGGCCCGAAAGTGCTGGAGGCGACGGCGGATGCTCTCGGACTGCACAACGGCCAGCTGGACGCGTCGTGGGATTGTCTGAAGCGGGTGGGAAATTTGTCGTCGGCTTCGGTGCTGGTTGTGCTGGAAGATGTGATGCGAAACCGCCGTCCGGAGCCGGGGACGCTGGGGTTGCTCGCCGCCATGGGGCCGGGCTTCTGCTCAGAATTATTGCTTCTCGAATGGTAATGCACGCGTGACGCGATCTCTTCCAGACGCGGTGGACGTTTTTGTTGTTGGTGGGGGGCCGGCAGGCCTGGCCGCAGCGATTGCCGCGCGCCAGCATGGTTTCCGAGTGGTCGTCGCAGATGGCGCGCACCCGCCGATCGACAAGGCTTGTGGCGAAGGATTTCTTCCCGACGGTGTAGCCGCGCTCGCGCGACTTGGGATTCCGATTCCCTCCGAACAAACATGGAGATTTCGCGGGATTCGCTTTTGGAGCGGCGAACAGCATGCCGAAGCCCATTTTCCGGACCCCAGCTGCGGTCTTGCGATTCGGCGGACTGCTCTGCACCGAGTCATGATTGAACATGCAGAGCAGCTTGGCGCGGAACTATTCTGGGGCACTCCAGTCACGGAAGTAAGCGCAGACGGAATACGTATGGGGAATCACTTCGTGCGCGCGCGCTGGATTATCGGCGCGGATGGCGCAAATTCGCGTGTGCGCCGATGGGCGGGCCTGGAACGTTCGCGGTCGCGTATGCGATACGCGTTTCGGCGGCATTTCCGCGTCGCACCCTGGACCGATCTCATGGAAGTCTATTGGGGCCCTGCTTGCCAGGGCTATGCGACGGCCGTCGGAAGCGATCAGGTCTGCATCGCACTGGCTTCGGATGATCCCAAGCTGCGGATCGAGGAAGGGTTGAAGTCGTTACCGGTGCTTCAGGCGCGATTGTACGGGGCCGAGGTCGTTTCCACAGAACGCGGCGCACTGACCGGGAATCGGCAATTTGCTCACGTGTGGAAAAGAAATGTGGCGCTGATCGGCGACGCTTCCGGCACCGTCGATGCGATCACCGGGGAGGGCCTTGGACTTGCGTGCAGCCAGGCGATAGTGCTGGCGAACAGTCTGCGCTCCGGTGACTTGGAAGA